>JAABUO010000529.1_pt1 | contig 71436 bp, 63 predicted proteins | sample 5559291 | NCBI WGS metagenome assembly JAABUO01 (sample SAMN10711878, study PRJNA513372) | rock metagenome | isolation source: Antarctica rocks | place: Antarctica: Victoria Land, Finger Mt sud
CCGCGCTGCGCCACCAGCGCTCCGACCACGGCCATCAGCAGCGCGGCCCCGAGCACGGCGAGGTACACGGCGACCGGGAAGCGCAGCAGCGGGGCGGGCGCGCTGTCGGGCGCCACGTCGAGGTGCGGGTTCACCAGCGCGCACCCCAGCACCGCCGCGAGCACCCCGGCCGCGGCCCCCGTACCGAGCAGCGCACCGAGCTCGGCGAGCAGGGAGCCGAGGTGGCGCCCCCGCGACAGGCCCATCCGCCGGGACAGCAGGTAGGACACCTGGCGTGAGCGGGTCCGCGTGACCAGGTGCAGCAGCAGCCCCCCGGCGGCGATGACACCGGTCAGGACGCCCAGCGCCTCGAGGTAGCCGAAGGTCCACGACACGGGGAGGTACGTCGAGAGCCGCAGCACCTGCGTGGACCCGAGGTCGACGAGCGTGCGGTCGGTGGCGAAGCCGGTGACGCCGGCCTGCGTGAGCGCGTCGAGGAGCCGGTCGGCCGGCGCCCGGCTCCACACCGCGGTGGTGTCGAAGCCGTACCCCGGCAGGGCCGCGAGCGAGGCGACCAGCGTGGTGACCCCCCGGCCGGCCGAGGGGAAGGACTTCGCCCGGCCCACCACCAGCACGCTCAGGCGGCGGCTGGCGACCCCCGTCGGTAGGGACGCCGGCACGTCATCGCCCACCGCGATGACCGGGAGCGTGTCGGGCGACGCCGGCGCGGCGAGGCGGCGCATCAGCGTGGGCAGGGACGTGCCGGAGTCCTCGGGCAGCCAGGCGGCCGCCGAGACGAAGGTCGCCGGGTCGACGCCGAGCAGGTGCAGGTCGCTCCGGCTCGTGTCGGGGTTCTCCGCAGTCCGGACGACGGTCGCCGGCACGGCCAGCGGCGGCAGCGAGCTGCGCTCGCGGACGCGGACCACCGAGGCCGCGCCGGCGGAGCTCAGCGCCTTGTCCTCGACCGTCGTACGGACCGAGTCGGTGATCGTCGCCGCGTAGCACAGGGCCCCGAGCGGCAGCGCGGCGGCGGCGACCAGCACGGCGCTGACACCGCGGGCGCCCGCGGCGCGGCGGAGCGCGAGCCACAGCGCATCCGACCCACCGCGGCGACCGTCCCCCCGGGCCGCGACGCCGAGCGCCGAGGAGGTGAACCGCGCCACGAGCACCGCGGCACCGGTCAGGAGCAGCAGCGGGAAGATGATGACCAGCACGTCGAGCTTGGGCACCCGCGTGCCCACGGCGGCCTGCAGCGGAGCGGCGGACAACCGCCGCAGCGCCAGCCAGGCACCGCCGAGGAGCAGCAGCTCGACGGGCAGCCAGCGCACCCACGCCGGCGCCGGTGCGCGCACCGCCCGCGCACCGCGCACCGCGCGGGTCCCGGCGGACCCGCCGAGCACCAGCAGCGCGGCCAGGGTCGAGCCGGCGCCGGCCAGCACGGCGTCGCGTACGGCATGCGGACCGAGCACCGAGGACGGGCCGAAGCCGCGCATCAGGACCAGGGCCAGCGCGGCGCCGGCCACGGCGCCCACCACGGCGGCCGGGCCCGTCTCGAGCAGCGCCTTGAGGCCCAACGCCACCGGGCCCACGCCGCGCGCGGAGAGCAGACGCACCTCGCGCTGCTGGCGCTCGACCCACAGCCCCCCGGCGGCAGCGACGAGGAGCAGCGCCACGAGCACCGTCGCGACCGCCACCGGCCGGACCGCTCCGGCCACCGAGCTCTGCACCGCCGCGGCCCGCCGCGCGGTGAAGGTGATGTCGGCGTGTAGGTGGATTCGATCCCGGTCGAAGCCTGTGACGCCGCGAGTGAGACGGTCACCAAGGGCGGGGAGCCGGTCGACGAGGTGTTGCAGTCGGTCCAGGCGCAGGCGACGCATCTCCAACGGGAGCACCCACGCCGCACTCGCCGGCCCGAGGTCGAGACCCCCGACCGCGGTGAGCAGGTCACCCGGGTCGCCGAGCAGCACGTCGGGCAGCGGCGCCGAAGAGAAGGCGTCGGCCAGCACGAACAGGTCACGTTGGCCGCACCAGAAGGCTGGGACGCGATCTCGCATGGCGAGAGGCGCATAGACGCCGGCGACCCGCGCGCCGGCCACGCGCTCGGCCCCTGCGCCGAGCGGCAGCCGGGAGCCCACCGCGAGCCCCTCCCGCCGCGCCAGCGCGACCGGCACCCAAAGGCCGGGCCCACCCGAGGCACCGACCGGTGTGATGTGGCGGCGCCAGCCGGCCACCGAGACGAGCACGACCGAGCTGGCGTCCTGACCGGCCGTGAGCCGCTCGGAGACCAGCTGAAGCTGCGGCGGCCCAACGAGCGGAAGCTCCCGCGCCGCCGCAGCGACGGTGGTCGAGCGCTGCCCTAGGAGTGGTGCCGCGGCGACGGCCATGCCGGCTCCGGGAGCAGCCCCCGATGACGCGGGCCCTCCGAGCAGGAGCGCCCCGCCAGTGAGCGGTTCCTCCGCGAACACCGCTGGGGAGATCGCTAACGGGCACGCGGGGGCGAGCTCGCGCGCCACCTCCGCCGTCCCGAGCGTGGAGGTGAAGGCGGGGGTCGCCGCGGTGGCGACCGACAGGACCGCGGCGGCGCCCGCGACCGCCAGCGCGACGAGCGGCTGGCCCAGGAGCAGCCGGGGCGCCCGCCGCCACGGCGCGAGCCGCAGCAGGGACATGCCGCGCGACGGTAGGGGACCGGCTGGCGTGGTCACCGGCCCGGTCGCGATCGACACCCGATCGTCACAGGTACGGGCGCCTCGCCTTCGGTGATCCACACAAGGAGCGCTCGTGGGGAGCGACACGCCGGCGTGTCGGCGTCGAGCGGGCCGCATTGTGTGGATCACCGGCCGGAGGTACGCGCGGCGAGCATCCGCCTCGCGCTGACGCCTCGCGCGCTGACGCCTCGCGCGCTGATGCCTCGCGCGCTGATGCCTCGAGGTGCCGCACGGACGCGAGCAGGGAGCAGGAGGTCAGCCGGGGGGGCGGTCCAGCAGCAGAGCGATGAGGGCGTCGACCGCTTCCTCGCTGCGCTCCTCGCCGGCCGGCACGTGCCGCTCCGTCTCGTCGAGGAAGGCCGCCATGACGGCCGTGTCCACCGCGATGCAGCACGGTCGCGGCGCCCCGCGGGCCAGCTCGAGCCACACCAACGCGCGACTCGTGTCGGGGCGGATGCGCACCTCACCGTCACCGGTCGGGGTCTCGGTGCCGTAACGCAGGAAGTCGCGCAGCACCGCCCACTCGCCGCGGGGGAGGGCCGGGTGCTCCGGCGTGCTCGTCAGGGTGAGGGCGACGGCGAGGGGGTCGTCCGCGCGCCAGGCCAGCAGCAGCACGCTCATCGGTCCCCGGGCGCTGCGCCCGCGCGCGTCACCGCCGGCCGGGTCCACCACGACCTCGACCGCTACGCGCGCGGCGGGCGGCCGCGGGTCGGTGGCCATGGGCCCTCACGGTACGGCGTACGGGTCCGCGGCGAGGATCGGTGTCGGTGACCCCGGCTAGCCTCGACGGAGTGGCAGCCCCGGCGTCCTTCCGACCGGCACCGGGGACGATCCCCGATGCCCCGGGCGTCTACAAGTGGCGCGACGAGGCCGGCCGGGTTATCTACGTCGGCAAGGCGAAATCCTTGCGCAGCAGGCTGAACAGCTACTTCCAGGACCTGTGGGCGCTGCACCCCCGTACCCGTCAGATGGTCACGACGGCTGCCTCGGTGGAGTGGACCGTCGTCTCGACCGAGGTGGAGGCGCTGCAGCTGGAGTACAGCTGGATCAAGGAGTACGACCCGCGCTTCAACGTCCGCTACCGCGACGACAAGAGCTACCCGTGGCTCGCGGTGACGCTGGACGAGGAGTACCCCCGCCTGCAGGTGATGCGCGGGGCCAAGCGCAAGGGGGTGCGCTACTTCGGCCCGTACGCGCACGCCTGGGCGATCCGCGAGACCCTCGACCTCCTGCTGCGCGTCTTCCCCGCCCGGACCTGCAGCGCGGGCGTCTTCAAGCGGGCCGGCCAGGTCGGGCGCCCCTGCCTCCTCGGTTACATCGACAAGTGCTCCGCGCCCTGCGTCGGCCGGGTCTCCGCCGAGGAGCACCGGCGCATCGTCGAGGGCTTCTGCGACGTGGTGGGCGGCCAGACCGAGCGCTGGGTGCGCGACCTCGACCGCGAGATGCAGGGCGCGAGCGCCGAGCAGGACTACGAGCGGGCCGCCCGGCTGCGCGACGACCTCGGGGCGCTTCGCCGGGCGGTCGAGAAGCAAGCGGTGGTGCTCGGGGACGGTACGGACGCCGACGTGGTGGCCTTCGCGCAGGACGAGCTGGAGGCCGCGGTGCAGGTCTTCTACGTCCGCGGCGGCCGGGTCAGGGGCCAGCGCGGCTGGGTCGTGGACAAGGTCCCGGAGGCCGACGGCACGGACATCGGTACGCCGGGCCTCGTCGAGCAGTTCCTGTCCCAGGAGTACCTCGCCGCCCCCGGCGACCAGCAGCCGGACGTGCCGCGTGAGGTGCTGGTGCCCGAGCTCCCGGCCGACGCCGAGGTCGTCGCCGAGCTCCTCGGGCTGGTCCGGGGGGCCCGGGTCGACCTGCGGGTCCCGCAGCGCGGGGACAAGCGCGCGTTGCTGGAGACGGTGACCAAGAACGCCGAGCAGTCCTTCCGGTTGCACAAGCTCAAGCGGGCGAGCGACCTGACGGCCCGCTCGCAGGCCCTGGAGCAGGTCCGCGAGGCGCTCGGGCTCGCCGACGCGCCGCTGCGGATCGAGTGCTTCGACGTCTCCCACGTCAGCGGCACCGACGTGGTCGCCAGCATGGTGGTCTTCGAGGACGGCCTGGCGCGCAAGGCGGAGTACCGCCGCTTCGCCGTCCGCGGTGCGGTCACCGGTGAGAGCAGCGACGACACCGCCTGGATGGACGAGGTGCTCGCCCGCCGCTTCAGCCGCCACCTGTCCGAGCGCGCGCGCAGCGGCGACCTCGCCGCACCCGACGAGGTCGCCGCGGACGGCACGTACGTCGACCCGTCCACCGGGCGCCCCCGCCGCTTCGCCTACCCCCCCAACCTCGTCGTCGTCGACGGTGGCCCGCCGCAGGTGGCGGCGGCGCAGCGGGTGCTCGACCGGCTCGGCATCGAGGACGTCAGCCTGTGCGGCCTGGCCAAGCGGCTGGAGGAGGTGTGGCTACCTGGTCAGCCCGAGCCGGTGATCCTGCCGCGCACCAGCGAGGCCCTCTACCTCCTGCAGCGGGTGCGGGACGAGGCGCACCGCTTCGCCATCACCTACCACCGGCAGAAGCGGTCCCGCTCGATGGTGGAGTCGCTGCTCGACGGGGTGCCCGGTCTCGGCGAGGCGCGCCGCCGGCAGCTGCTGCGCTCCTTCGGCTCGCTCAAGCGCCTGCGCGCCGCCACCGAGCAGGAGATCGCCGAGCTCCCTGGCTTCGGGGCCAAGACCGCCGCCGCGGTGGTGGCCGCTCTGGCTGGCCCGGTGGAGGACCTGCCGGCGGTGGACCCGGTCACCGGGGAGATCCTCGAGGCGGCGCGGTGACCGGCATCCGGCTGACCATCATCACCGGGCTGTCGGGCGCGGGCCGCTCGACCGCGGCCAAGTGCCTGGAGGACCTGGGCTGGTACGTCGTTGACAACCTCCCCCCCGCCCTGCTGACGACGATGACCGAGCTGGCCGGTCGCAGCGCCGGCGCCGTGGACCGCGTCGCCGCGGTGGTGGACGTCCGTGGCGGGGCCTTCTTCACCGACCTGCGGGCCGGGTTGACCGCGCTGCGCGGCTCCGGCACGGACACCCGCATCGTCTTCCTGGAGGCCTCCGACGAGGCGCTGGTGCGCCGCTTCGAGGCGGTCCGCCGCCCCCACCCCCTGCAGGGCGACGGGCGCCTGGTGGACGGCATCGCCCGCGAGCGCCTGCTCCTCGCCGACCTGCGGGGTGAGGCCGACCTGGTGATCGACACCAGCGCCCTGACCGTCCACGGGTTGCGCGCCGAGGTCGACGGCGCCTTCGCCGGCCCCGGCCAGGTCGCGCTGACCGCGACGGTGGTGTCCTTCGGCTACAAGTACGGCCTGCCGGTGGACGCCGACGTCGTCGCCGACTGCCGCTTCCTCCCGAACCCGCACTGGGTCGACCAGCTCCGCCCGCTGACCGGCATGGACCCGGCGGTGAGCGCCTACGTCCTGGCCAGCCCGGGCGCCCCGGCCTTCCTCGACCAGCTCGATGCCCTGCTCGGCACGCTGCGCGAGGGGTACGCCCGGGAGGGCAAGCGCTACGTGACCATCGCGGTGGGATGCACCGGCGGCAAGCACCGCAGCGTCGCGATGGCCGAGCAGGTCGCCGCGCGCCTCGGTGCCGCCGGGGTCCCGGTGCGGGTGCTGCACCGCGACCTCGGACGCGAGTGAGATCCCGGGTCGAGGGACCGGGTGATCCGCCGCAGACCGGTGCGAGTGCCCCGTGCCGCCGGCTGGGCGGGTGCATCCGGGCATCCCGGTCGGCGTAGCGTCCGGCGGGTGTCGGCGCCCCAGCACGACCGGCCGCAGCCCGACCGGCCGCCGCCCGACCGGCCGCCGCCCGACCGGCCGCAGCCCGACCGGCCGCAGCCCGACCGGCCGCAGCCCGACCGGCCGCAGCCCGACCGGCCGCAGCCCGACCGGCCGCAGCCCGACCGGCCGCAGCCCGGTGGCCGTGCCCGCCCGCCGGCTCCCCGAGCGGCTGGCGGCGCGCGCGGGCCGCGCGTGGTCGCGCTGGGCGGAGGTCACGGCCTCGCGGCCAGCCTGATCGCCCTGCGGCGCCTGTCCGGCGACATCACCGCCGTGGTCACGGTGGCCGACGACGGCGGCTCGAGCGGTCGGCTGCGCGCGCAGATGCCCGACCTCCTGCCGCCGGGGGATCTGCGGATGGCGCTTGCCGCCCTGGCCGGGGACGGCCCCGAGAGCGACGTCTGGGGCCGCCTCCTGCAGGAGCGCTTCCCCGCGGTGCCCGGCCCCGACGGCGTCGACGTGGGTGGCCATGCCGTGGGCAACCTGCTGCTCGCCGGCCTGACCCGGGTGCTGGGCGATCCGGTCGCCGCCCTCGACCGGGTGGCCGCGCTCGTCGGGGCTGTCGGCCGCGTGCTGCCGATGGCGCTGGAGCCGGTGACGATCGAGGCCACCGTCGACGGGTCGACCCCCGCGCGCCGGGTCCGAGGGCAGGTGGCGGTCGCCTCGGCCCCCGGGCGGGTGCGCCGGGTGACGCTCGACCCGCCCGAGCCACGGTCGTGCCCCGAGGTGCTCGCCGCGCTGGCCGCCGCCGACGCGGTCGTCCTCGGGCCCGGGTCGCTCTTCACCAGCGTGCTGCCGCACCTGCTCGTCCCTCGGCTGCGTGATGCGGTGCTGCGCCCCGACCTCACCCGGGTCCTCGTCCTCAACCTGGTGGCGCAGGAGGGCGAGACCGACGGCTTCAGCCCGGCCCGGCACGTGCGTGAGCTGGCGCGCTGCGTCCCGGGGCTGCGCCTGGACGCGGTGGTGGCCGACGACGCGGCGGTGCCCGTGGGAGGCCCGGACGCCCGGGCGCTGGCCGCCGCGGCTGCCGCGGTCGGCGCGTCCGTCGTACTGTGCCCCGTCGCCGCCCGGACCCGTGGGGTGGCGCTCCCCGTGCACGACGCGGGTGGGCTCGCCGCGGCGCTGCGGCCGTTGCTCGGCAGCCGGCCGCGGTCGGCCGGCTCCGCTCGGGCGCTGGCCGGGGGTGCGCGGTGACGCAGCGGGCAGGTCAACGGTGGCGTGGCCCGGTGGGGGTGCGCGAGGAGCGAGGTCGAGGGTCGAGGGGGTGCGGGACGTGGCGGCCATGACGGCGGCGGTGAAGGATGAGCTCTCCCGGCTCACCGTCACCCGCCCGGCCGAGCGCCGGGCCGAGGTGTCGACGCTGCTGCGCTTCGCCGGGGGGCTGCACATCGCCCAGGGCCGGGTCGTGGTGGAGGCCGAGCTGGACACGGGCTCCGTCGCCCGGCGGCTCCGCAAGGACCTCGCGGAGGTCTTCCACGTCACCAGCGAGACGCTGGTCCTGGCCGCCGGTGGGCTGCGCCGGGGCAACCGCTTCCTGGTCCGGGTCACCCGGGAGGGGGAGCAGATCGCGCGGCAGACCGGTCTCATCGACCAGCGCGGCCGGCCGGTGCGCGGGCTGCCGACGCATGTCGTCTCCGGCAGCACCGCCGAGGTGGCCGCGGCGTGGCGGGGCGCCTTCCTTGCCCACGGCTCGCTCACCGAGCCGGGGCGCTCCTGCTCGCTGGAGATCACGTGCCCCGGGCCCGAGGCGGCGCTGGCCCTGGTCGGTGCCGCCCGGCGCCTGGGCATCGGCAGCAAGGCCAGAGAGGTGCGCGGCGTCGACCGGGTCGTCGTCCGCGACGGCGACGCGATCAGCACGCTGCTCACCCGGCTCGGCGCGCACGAGAGCCTGCTCACCTGGGAGGAGCGCCGGGTGCGCCGCGAGGTCCGGGCCAGCGCCAACCGCCTCGCCAACTTCGACGATGCCAACCTGCGCCGCTCGGCCCAGGCCGCGGTGGCGGCCGGGGCGAGGGTCAAGGCGGCGTTGGACATCCTCGGCGACGGGACGCCGGAGCACCTCGCCGCCGCCGGCCGGCTGCGCCTGGAGCACTCGCAGGCCAGCCTCGAGGAGCTCGGCACGCTGGCCGACCCGGTGATGACCAAAGACGCGATCGCCGGCCGGATCCGCCGGCTGCTGGCGCTGGCCGACCGGCACGCCCTCGAGCGCGGGCAGCCGACCACCGAGGCCTACGTCACCGCCGACCTCCTCGACGACTGACCGACGCCGACGCCGACGCGGGTGCGGTGGCAGTAGCCTGCGCCCCACGTCGGGGCACGATGGCGAGCCCCGCCCAGGCGAGGAGACCGCGATGACGGTACGGGTGGGGATCAACGGCTTCGGCCGGATCGGGCGCAACGTCTACCGGGCGCTCGCGGCGCAGCACCCCGGCGAGGTCGAGGTCGTCGCCGTGAACGACCTCACCGACACCCGTACGCTCAGCCACCTGCTCAAGTACGACACGGTCCTCGGCACGCTCGGCGCCGAGGTGACGCACGACAGCTCCTCGATCACGGTCGACGGCCGGCCCCTGCGCGTGCTGGCCGAGCGCGACCCGGCCGAGCTGCCCTGGGGCGACCTCGGTGCCGACGTGGTCATCGAGTCGACCGGGCGCTTCACCAAGGGCGCCGACGCCCGCCAGCACCTCGTCGGCGGTGCCCGCAAGGTGATCATCTCCGCCCCCGCCACCGACGAGGACATCACCATCGTCATGGGCGTCAACGAGACCTCGTACGACCCGGCCAACCACACCGTGATCAGCAACGCGAGCTGCACGACCAACTGCGTCGCGCCGATGGCCAAGGTGCTGCACGACTCCTTCGGCATCGTTCGGGGCTTCATGACCACGGTGCACGCCTACACCAACGACCAGGTCATCCTCGACTTCCCGCACAGCGACCTGCGCCGGGCCCGCGCCGCCGCCCAGAACATCATCCCGACGACCACGGGCGCAGCCAAGGCGACCGCCCTCGTGCTGCCGGAGCTCGCGGGCCGGCTCGACGGTCTGTCCCTGCGGGTGCCGGTCCCCGACGGCAGCGTCACCGACCTCGTCGTGACCCTCGAGCGGGCGGCCAGCAAGGAGGAGGTCAACGCTGCCTTCAAGGCTGCCGCCGAGACGACGCTGAAGGGTTACCTCAGCTACACCGAGGACCTCATCGTCAGCTCCGACATCGTCGGCACCCCCTGGTCCTGCACCTTCGACTCGACCCTGACCATGGTCAACGACACGACCGTCAAGGTGATCGGCTGGTACGACAACGAGTGGGGCTACAGCTCGCGCCTCGGCGACCTCACCGCGCTCGTCGGCGCCTCCCTGTAGCGGTGCGGACCCTCGATGACCTGATCGCCGAGGGGGTCGCCGGTCGCGGGGTGCTCGTGCGCCTCGACCTCAACACCCCGCTGGCCCCCGACGCCGGCGGTGTCCTGACCGTGACCGACGACGGGCGGATCCGCGCGGCGGTGCCCACGGTGCGCGCCCTGGCCGAGGCCGGCGCCCGGGTGGTCGCCTGCTCGCACCTCGGGCGGCCCACCGGCGTGGACCCCGCGGCGAGCCTCGCCCCGGTCGCCGCCCGGCTGTCGGAGCTGCTCGGCCGTCCGGTGCAGGCGGCCTCGGACGTGGCCGGGCCCGACGCCCAGGCCCGTGCCGCGAGTCTGGGCGCCGGTGACGTGCTGCTGCTGGAGAACCTGCGCTTCGAGCCGGGGGAGACCAGCAAGGACCCGGCGGAGGTCGAGGCGCTCGCCGGACGGCTCGCCGCCCTCGTCGCAGCGCGGGCCGAGGCGGGTCGGGAGGCGGCGCCACCAGGGGCGTACGTCGACGATGCCTTCGGGGTGCTGCACCGCGCCCACGCCAGCGTCAGCGGCGTCCCGCGCCTGCTCCCCTCCTACGCCGGTTGGCTGGTGGTGGAGGAGCTCGCCGTGCTGCGCGGGCTGACCGAGCGGCCCGAGGCGCCCTACGTCATGGTGCTCGGTGGCTCCAAGGTGAGCGACAAGCTGGCGGTGATCGAGGCACTGCTGCCGCAGGTCGACCGGCTCCTGGTCGGCGGGGGGATGTGCTTCACCTTCCTCGCCGCGCAGGGCCACGAGGTCGGGACCAGCCTGCTCGAACCGGACCAGGTGCAGACCTGCGGTCGGCTCCTTGCGGAGGCGGGGGAGCGGATCGTGCTGCCGGTCGACGTGGTGGCCGCGGCGGGCTTCGGGTCCGACGCCGAGCACGCGACGGTGGCCGCCGACGCGATCCCGGCCGACCGGATGGGCCTCGACATCGGGGCGCGCACGGTCGCGGCCTTCGCCGACGTGCTGGCCGGTGCCCGCACCGTCTTCTGGAACGGCCCGATGGGTGTCTTCGAGCTGCCACCCTTCGCGGCGGGCACCCGGGGGGTCGCCGAGGCGGTTGCCGCCGCCACCGCGCACGCGATGACGGTCGTCGGCGGAGGCGACAGCGCCGCCGCGGTGCGCGTCCTCGGGCTCGACGAGGGTGCCTTCACGCACATCTCCACGGGTGGAGGGGCCAGCCTCGAGCTGCTCGAGGGCACGGCGCTGCCCGGCTTGACCGCGCTCGAGTCCGCCCCGGCCGGCTGAGGTGGCGCGTGCGACGGCCCGGTCGCGCCCCCCAGGGCGCCGCCCCCTCATGGCCGGCAACTGGAAGATGAACTGCACGCACCTCGATGCGATCGCGCTGGTCCAACGGCTGGCCTTCACGCTGACGCCGGAGGAGCTCGCGCGCGTCGAGGTCGCGGTGCTGCCGCCCTTCACCGACCTCCGCAGCGTGCAGACCCTCGTCGACGCCGACTCTCTGGACATCGGGTACGGCGCGCAGGACGTCTCACCGGACCCGGCGGGGGCGCACACCGGGGACATCAGCGCGGCGATGCTCGCCCGGCTGGGCTGCAGCTACGTCGTCGTCGGTCACAGCGAGCGCCGGGCCCCGCTGCCCGGCGGACACGGCGAGACCGACGCCCTTGTCGCCGCCAAGGCCAGGGCCGCGGTGGCCGCCGGCCTGGTCCCGATCGTGTGTGTGGGTGAGTCGCTGGAGGTGCGGGAGGGCGGCGGCTGCGTCGAGCACGTCTGCGCGATGCTGCGCGGCAGCCTCGAGGGCGTCACCGCGGCCGCGGTGACCACGGCCCGCATCACGCCCGCGGCCGCCGGGCAGCGCGGCCGGGCGGCCGACCGTGACCGCGGCGAGGTGGGGCTGGTGGTGGCGTACGAGCCGCTGTGGGCGATCGGGACCGGCCGGACGGCCACGCCCGAGGACGTCCAGGAGGTGGTGGCCGCGCTGCGCGCGACCCTCGCGGCGGAGCTCGCCGCCGAGGTGGCGGCCGCGACCCGGTTGCTCTACGGGGGGTCCGTCAAGGGCTCCAACGCCGCCGGGTTGATGGCCCAGCCGGACGTCGACGGAGCGCTGGTGGGGGGCGCCAGCCTGGACGCCGCCGACTTCGCCGCCATCGTGCGCTCCCCTGCGCCGGCTTGAGCCGGGAGGACCGGTGACGCTCGCGGTCGCCGCGGTGCGAAACCTCACGTTCACGCGCTGCGTGCACGCTGCTCGCCCAGGCGCCCCCCTTCGGTAACGATCGGGTGCCGACCTCGGCCGCGGGACCGCCGGAGACTGCGCCGAACGCACTATGGTCCCCACGCCGACGGCTCCGGAACCCTCCGGGCCGCAGAGGAGATCCGCGCACCAGCGCGGCACAAGGAGGCACGAAGGTGCGCATCTCGAAGAAGTGTGCGACCGTCATCGGTTCGCTCGCGGTGGGGTCGCTGGCGCTCAGCGCCTGCGGGTCCAGCAGCAGCGGGTCCAAGCCAGGCGGCTCGACTCCCAGCAGCAGCGGTGGCGCCAGTGCCACGCCCAGCGCGGCGGGCACCCTCACCGCTGGGACGAGCGGCAAGAACGACTCGCCGCACATGACCGTCAAGGCGGGCGGTGAGATCGTCACGACGATCGAGAAGGACATCGCCGACTTCAACATCAACACGTCTGCCGGCAACGTCTTCGACGCCGCGCAGGTGATGAACCCCATCTTCCCGTCCGTCTACAACGTCGACCAGGACCTCAACGTCTTCCTCAACACCGACCTGATGGACTCGGTGACCCCGCCGAGCACCGACCCGACGGCGCCCGAGGTCGTCGTCTACAAGATCAAGCCGACCGCGATGTGGAGCGACGGCAAGCCGATCGACGCGACGGACTTCACCTACATCTGGACGTCCACCAACGGCACCAACAAGAACTACACGCCGGCCAGCACCACGGGCTACGAGGACATCGCCTCGGTCGTCGGCTCGGACAACGACAAGACCGTCACGGTGACCTTCAAGAACAAGTTCGCCGACTGGAAGTCGCTCTTCAGCAACCTGCTCCCGGCGCACTACATGACGACGCTCAACGCAGACCCGGTCAAGGCCTACAACGAGGGCCTGCTCGCCCCCAACTACCCCAAGGTCTCGGGCGGGCCTTTCATGATCCAGAGCTTCAAGAGCAACGACAACGTGACCGAGGTCCGCAACGACATGTACTACGGCGCCAAGGCGCCGCTTGACAAGGTCACCTTCAAGATCATCACCGACTCGACGCAGGAGCCGACCGCTCTCGCCAACGGTGAGGTCAACTACATCTACCCGCAGCCGCAGGTCGACCTGATCAGCGCGGTCGCGCAGCAGGGTGATGCCATCACGAGCGACATCGGCTTCGGTCTCATCTTCGAGCACTTCGACCTCAACCTGGCCAACGAGTTCCTCGCCGACGCCCCCCTGCGCCAAGCGCTCTTCACCGCCGTCAACACCCAGGACATCGTCAACAAGACGGTCAAGCAGTTCTCCGACAAGAGCGCCCCGCTGGGCAACCGCATGCTCGTCCAGCAGCAGCCCGGCTACCAGGACAACAGCGGCACCTACGGCAAGGGTGACCTCGCCGGTGCCAAGAAGATCCTGACCGACGCCGGCTACACCGGCGTGGGGACGGCGCTGACCACCAAGGCCGGCACCAAGGTTGCGGCGCTGCGCTTCGAGTACACCACGGGCAACACCCTGCGCGAGCAGGAGGGCGAGCTCTTCAAGGCGGCTGCTGCCCAGCTCGGCGTCCCGGTCAAGATCCAGCCGACCACCGACCTCGGTGGCACGCTCACCAAGCACGACTTCGACGTCATCGTCTTCGCCTGGGTCGGCACGCCCTTCCCGTTCTCGGCGAACAAGGCGCTCTACGTCACCGGTGGCGAGAGCAACTACGACAGCTACAGCAGCCCCGCTGTCGACACCGCGCTCAAGGACGCCGCCAGCCAGCTGGACACCACCAAGGCGACGGCGGACCTCAACACCGCTGACAAGCAGCTCTTCACCGACGCGGTGACTCTGCCGCTCTACCAGAAGGCGACCTACCTCGCCTACGACAAGAAGTACGGCAACATCGTCAACAACAGCACGCAGGTGGGCCCGACCTTCAACATCGGTTCGTGGGGTCTGCTGTAGCACCCAGCACGGACCACTGACGGGAGGCCGGGCGGGGGCGCGTTCCCCGGACCGGCCTCCCGCCGTCCTGGCGCGGGCGGTGCCACCGCCTGCGCACCGCCTGCTGCGGGCCCCGGCCGCGCCAGGGCCGTGCACCACCTGTGGTGCAGCACCACGGCCGCCCACGCGAGGTCCCGATCGGGGAGCCTCATGCGGCCCCGTCGCAGCGTGGCGGCGTAGCGTCCCCCCACCAGCACTCGAGCGCGACCGGCGAGCCGGCGAGCGAGAGCCGACGACATGCGAGGGCCAGCCTTGCTCCTGTTCACGTTGCGCCGGATCCTGATCTCGATCCCGGTGCTGCTCGCCTCGAGCCTCATCGTCTACGTGCTCGTCGGGCTGTCCGGCGACCCGCGGAACCTGCTCTACACGGTGAAGCCGGTCCCGACCGCGGAGATCCGCTTCCTCACCCAGCGGCTTCACCTCGACGAGAACATCTTCGCCCGGTGGTTCCACTGGCTGACCGGGGTCCTGCACGGCGACTTCGGCTACTCGCAGACCTTCCACGACCACATCGGCAGCGAGCTCTACGACCGTTTCGGCACCACGCTCAAGATGATCCTGGCGGCGCTGGTCCTCGCGGCCATCTTCGCCATCATCACCGGTGTGATCTCGGCCGTCCGGCAGTACACGGTGACCGACTACTCGTTCACCCTGGTCGGGTTCCTCTTCCTCGCCCTGCCGACCTTCTGGTTCGCCCTGCTGCTCAAGCAGCTCGCTGTCAAGTTCAACAAAGACGTGGGGCACCGGGTCTTCGGCACCATCGGCGACAAGAGCCTGGACGTCCCGAGCGGGTTCTTCGGCGGGCTGGGCGACCTCGCCGGGCACCTCATCCTGCCGACGATCACGCTGGCGCTGATCAGCTACGCCTCGTGGAGCCGCTTCGAGCGGGCCTCGATGCTGGAGGTGCTGGGCAGCGACTACATCCGGCTGGCCCGCAGCAAGGGCCTGTCCAAGACCCGGGTCATGGTCCGGCACGCCCTGCGCACCGCGCTGATCCCGCTCACGACGATCATGGCCATCGACTTCGCCGGCCTGATCTCGGGGGCGGTGATCACCGAGCAGATCTTCCAGTGGCACGCGCTCGGCGAGTTCGGCACCAACGGCATCCGGATGCAGGACACCGACGTGGTGGCGGCCTGGTTGCTCATCAGTGCGGTAGCGGTCATCACCTTCAACCTCATCGCGGACCTGCTCTACGCGGTGCTCGACCCGAGGATCCGGTATGCCTGACACCACCGCCCCCGAGCGGGAGCCCAGCGGGTCGCTGGCCACGGTCGAGGACCGGCTGCTGGCCCGCACCGACGACCTCGCGCCGAGCGGCATGGGCGGTCAGCTCATAGGCGGCAGCCCCGAGCGCGAGTTCACGGTCGTCGCGCGTACCCAGAAGGCCCTGATCTGGCGGCGCTTCCGTCAGCACAAGCTGGCGATGGCCAGCCTGGTGCTGCTGCTGCTCGTGGTGATCTTCGCCTTCGTCGGGCAGAAGGTCTGGCACTACAGCTACATGCAGACCACCGATGACACCAGCGTGTCCCCGAACGGCCGGCACCCCTTCGGGACGGACAACCTCGGACACGACCTGATGGCCCAGGTCATGCGCGGCACCGGTCGGTCGCTGGAGATCGCCGCCTTCGTCGCCGCCACCTGCACCATCGTGGGCGCCACCTACGGGCTGATCGCGGGGTACTACGGCGGCCGGGTCGACAGTGCGATGATGCGCGTCGTCGACCTGTGGCTCACCTTCCCGCTGCTCGCGGTAGCGGCGGTGCTCGGCTTCAAGTTCCAGAGTGTGGGCTGGCTCAAGGGCTGGTTCGGCACCGCCATGGTGCTGGCCGTGCTGTCGTGGGCGCCGATCGCGCGGGTCATCCGCGGCGTCGTGCTCTCGCTGCGAGAGCGCGAGTTCATCGAAGCGGCCACGGCGATGGGAGCCACCCCGCGGCGCATCATCGTGCGGCACCTGCTCCCCAACGCCGCCGGCCCGATCATCGTCAACGCCACGATCTACCTGTCGGTGTCGATCTTGGCCGAGACCGCGCTGTCCTTCCTGGGGTTCGGGGTGCAGCCGCCCGACACCTCTCTCGGCCTGCTGATCAGTCAGAACCAGACCGCGGTGGACACCCGGCCGTGGCTGTTCTACTTCCCCGGCCTGTTCATCATCCTCATCGCACTCACCGTCAACTTCATCGGTGATGGGCTGCGCGACGCCCTGGACCCTCAGCAGAACCGGGTGCGCGCCTGATGACCGACGTGATCGACGCCTCCGCCGACGCTCCCGGGACCGCCCCTCCGCGGCCGACGGGGGAGCCTCCCGCCCTCGAGGTCACCGACCTCACCGTCGACTTCCCGAGCGACGACGGCGCCGTGCATGCGGTCCGCGGGGTGAGCTACTCCCTCGCGCGTGGCGAGACCATCGCCATCGTGGGCGAGTCCGGCTCCGGCAAGTCGGTGACCTCGCTGGCGATCATGGGGTTGCTGCCACGCAACGCCAAGATCAGCGGGTCCGTCCGCCTCGCCGGCCGGGAGATCCTCGGCCTGTCCGAGGGCCAGCTCCGCGGCATCCGCAGCACCAAGATCTCGATGATCTTCCAGGACCCGATCAGCAGCCTGAACCCCGTCTACACGGTCGGGTGGCAGGTGCGCGAGACGCTGCGCGCGCACAACCCCGACATGAGCCGCCAGGACCTGCGGGACCGCTCGGTCGAGCTGCTCCGGCTGGTCAACATCCCCAACGCCGAGCAGCGGGTGGACCAGTACCCGCACGAGTTCAGCGGGGGGATGCGCCAGCGCGCGGTGATCGCCATCGGCATTGCCAACGATCCGGACGTCATCATCGCCGACGAGCCGACGACGGCCCTGGACGTGACGATCCAGGCGCAGGTGCTCGAGACGCTCGCTCTCGCGCAGCAGGAGACCGGGGCCGCGATGGCCCTGATCACCCACGACCTCGGGGTCGTCGCGGGCGTCGCCGACCGCGTCATGGTGATGTACGCCGGGAAGCCGGTGGAGTTCGGCGACGTCGAGGACATCTACTACCGGCCGCACATGCCGTACACGGTGGGGTTGCTGGGGTCGCTGCCCCGGATGGACGCCCGTGACCAGGACCGGCTCACCCCGATCCAGGGCGCGCCGCCCTCGCTGGTCAACCTGCCGCCCGGCTGCCCCTTCGGTCCGCGCTGCCCGCTGCACCAATCCCGGTGCGACGAGCAGGAGCCGCCGCTGCGCACCGCGCCGGGGCTCGGGCACACCGCGGCCTGCTGGTACAGCGAGAAGCTCGACGCGGTCGGGCTCGACGCCAACGACCTCTTCACGGACGACACCGACGACGACCTCGACGACCTCGACGCAGACGACCTCGACGACGCAGACGACGCAGACGACGCAGCGGGTGCCGTCGGTGCCGATGCCGGTGCCGCGCCGGTGCCGCCCGTCGGCGCTGCCCAGCCCTCGACCCCCCTGGACGCGACCCGCCCCGGTGCGGTGAGGAGCGACTCGTGACGACGACGACCAATCTGACCAAGGGTGCGCCGACGCGCGGGACCGCCGCCGCGGGCAACCCGACCGACCGCGGCGACGAGACGCCCGCCCTGTCGGTGCGCAACCTGACCAAGGAGTTCCCGATCCGGGGCGGGGGTCTGTTGCGCCGGGTCGTCGGGGCGGTGCAGGCGGTCACCGATGTCTCCTTCGACCTCTACCCGCACGAGACCCTCGGCCTGGTCGGGGAGTCGGGGTGCGGCAAGAGCACCACCGGGCGCGCCGTGCTGAACCTGCAGCGCGCGACCAGCGGCCAGGTGGTCTTCAAGGGCAAGGACATCACGCAGCTCTCCGAGCGGCAGATGCGCCCGTTGCGCCGGGACCTGCAGATCGTCTTCCAGGACCCCTTCGCCTCGCTCAACCCCCGGCTCCCGGTCCGGGCCATCATCGCCGAGCCGCTGCAGATCCACGGCCTGTACGCCAAGGACGGCGCCGAGAAGGTGCGCCAGCTGATGGCCACCGTGGGCCTCAACCCCGAGCACGGCAGCCGCTACGCCCACGAGTTCTCCGGCGGCCAGCGCCAGCGGATCGGCATCGCCCGCGCGTTGGCCCTGGAGCCCAGCGTGCTGGTGCTGGACGAGCCGGTGAGCGCCCTCGACGTCTCGATCCAGGCCGGCGTCGTGAACCTGCTCGAGGACCTGCAGGAGCGGCTGGGGTTGTCGTACCTGTTCATCGCACACGACCTGTCCGTGGTGCGCCACATCGCCGACCGGGTCGCCGTCATGTACCTCGGGCGCATCATCGAGATCGGCAGCCAGGACTCCCTCTTCGAGGCGCCGTCGCACCCGTACACGCAGGCCCTGATCAGTGCGGTCCCCGTCCCCGACCCGCGGCTGGAGCGCAGCCGGCAGCGCATCGTGCTGGAGGGCGACGTCCCCAGCCCGGCCAACCCGCCGAGCGGCTGCCGCTTCCGCACCCGCTGCTTCCTCTACGCCGACCACCTCGACGAGGGGCAGCGGGCGACGTGCAGTGGGGACGTCCCCGACCTGGTCGACCGCGGGAACGGGCACCCGGTCGCGTGCCACTGGACCGAGCTCGCGCTGCACCAGGCCCGCGGCACGGTGCTGTGAGGCCACCTGTGCGGGCACGTAGGGTTGCGCTGTGACCGCGAGCCTGTCTGTCGTGCTCATCATCGCCAGTCTGATGATGATGGCTCTGATCCTCCTGCACCGCGGCAAGGGCGGTGGCCTGTCCAACCTCTTCGGCGGCGGTGTCTCGTCCTCGCTGGGGGGGTCCTCTGTCGTCGAGCGCAACCTCGACCGGTTGACGATCATCGTCGGCGTGGTCTGGTTCCTCTGCGTCGTCGCGCTGGGGTTGCTGCTCAAGGGCAGCTGAGGACCCGGCGTCTGCGGGCGCCCAGCGGACCCGGCCTCACTCGGCGACGAGGGCGACGAGCACGACGAGCACAGAAGGGCAGCAGCTGTGGCAGGTGGCAACGCGATCCGGGGGAGCCGGGTCGGCGCGGGCCCGATGGGCGAGTCGGAGCGAGGGGAGTCCGCGCCGCGCGTGCGGGTCCGCTTCTGGTGCGCCAACGGGCACGAGACCGTGCCCGCCTTCGCTGAAGAGGCGGCCATCCCGGAGACCTGGGACTGCCCGAGCTGCGGCTTCCCGGCCGGCCAGGACGAGGCCAACCCGCCAGCCCCGCCGCGCAACGAGCCGTACAAGACCCACCTGGCCTACGTTCGCGAGCGACGCAACGACACCGACGGTGAGGCGCTGCTGCAGGAGGCGCTCGCCAAGCTGCACGGCGCCTGAGCCCTGCGCAGCGAAGCGGAGCGGGGCGAGGGAGCTCGATCAGGCACGGCGCCTGAGCCCTGCGCAGCGAAGCGGAGCGGGGCGAGGGAGCTCGATCAGGCACGGCGCCTGAGCCCTGCGCAGCGGGCCACCCACTGGGGTCAGTCCGGGTCGACGAGCCAGTACTCCGCGCCCGGGCCGAGGGTGAGCTGCCGCTGCCACACGGCGCCTGCCGTCAGCTGCGCGTGCCAAGCCGGGTACGGAACGCCAGCGGGCTTGGCCAGCCACCGCTCGCCGGCGGTCGGTGCCTGAGCCCGGCCGCTGAGCAGCGCGTAGACGCCACCGGTGCCCTCCGCTGCGAGCCGGGCCACCACGTCGTGCGACGCCCGGCGGCTGCCCGCGACGGCTTCGGCGTTGAGCGTCCCGAGGGCCGACCAGTCCGCGACGACGCTGACGTCGAGCCACCAGCCGGGCGTCGGGGCGGGCTGCACCCACGAGCGGACGAAGCCAGCAGGCGGCTCTGCGGCCAGCGCGGCATGGAAGTCGAGCAGCGCCGCGCGGTAGCCGAGCGCGTCGGGCTGCGCTCGGTGCCAGAACAGGTAAGCGAGCGTCACCCGCCAGCGGCCGCCCGGTCGACCAGCCACAAGGTCCGCTCGGTGCCTCGGGCGCCCGCGACGGGGAGTTCGTCCGGTGTTGCTCCCGCCAGGGCGCGGGCGACGGTTTCGGCCTTCTCAGGGCCACTGGCGAGCACCCAGACCTGACGGGCGCGCTGCATGGCCGGCAGCGTGAGCGTGACCCGCGCGGGGGGCGGCTTCGGCGAGTCGGCCACCCCGACCACGGGCGCGCTGCGCTCGCGCACACCCGCGGAGTGGGGGAAGAGCGACCCGCAGTGCCCCTCCGGCCCGACGCCCAGCAGCAGGACGTCGAAGGCAGGCACCGCCCCGCCCGCGGCGGAGCGCAGGGCCACCGTGTATGCGGCCGCCGCGGCGTCGAGGTCCGGTGCGGTGGGCGGCCCGCCAGCCGACGGCGTGCTCGAGCGGTCCGACGGCTCGACCGCGCCCTGCTGCGTGCTGCCGCCCGGCTCGCCGGCGAGGGCGGCCATGGGGTGCAGGCGAGCCGGCACCCGGTCGAAGAGTGCCGCGCGAGCGCCCCGGTCGTTGCGGTCCGCATCGTCCGCGGCGACGAAGCGCTCATCGCCCCACCACACCTGCACCTGGTGCCAGTCGAGCGCGTCACGCGCGGGATGGTCACCGACGGCCTGCAGCAGGGCAGTGCCGACACCGCCGCCGGTCACGACCAGGTGCACGGTGCCCCGCGCCGCCTGCGCGTCGAGGAGGGCGGCGAGGAGGCGCCCGGCCGTCAGCACGACCAACGTGCCCTCGTCGGGGTGGACGACGAGCTCGAGGGCGGCTCCTGGCACCTGCCCGGTCATGCGGTCCTCCCCTCGGACACGGAGCCAACGGTGAGCAGCGCTTCCGCGTAGACCGGGTCGGGGTCCAGCCGTTGCAGCTCCTCGGCGAGGAGGTCCTCGATCGGGCGGATCGGCAGGGGCAGCACGCGGTTCGGCTGGTCGGTGCGCTGCAGCGTGGCAGTCGCCCCGTCGGGGCGCACGAGCACGGCGACCACATCGCGTCCGGTGCCGTCGGGCTCCGCCGCCGCCACCACCTCGATCTCCGTGATCGCGGGGCCAGGGCCGTCGACGATGTCGACATCACGACCGGTGCGCCGCTGCAGCCAGGCAGCGAGCAGGGCGGCGCTGGGGTTGCCGTGCTCGGTGGTGAGGCGCAGGGAGCGGGTCGGGCCGGGCAGGGCGTCGTACACGCTGGCGATCATGGACCGCCAGAGCGTGTCGCGGGTCCACGCCAGGTCGGTGTCGCCGGGCTGGTACTGCGCGGCCCGCTCGAGCAGCGATGCCCTCGGGTCGTCGGCCAGGTAGGTGTCGGTGATGCGGCGGCTCGCGAGCAGCCCTAGCGGTTCGTCGGCAGGCTTCGCGGGCGGCGGCCCCGCCCACCAGGTGACGACGGGCGTGTCAGGGGCGAGCAGCGGCAGCACGACCGTGTCGGCGTGCTCGAGCGCTGCGCCAGCGAGGTGGAGGCGCACCAGCTCCCCGGGTCCCCACTCACCGCCGACGCTCACCTCGGCGTCGAGCCGGGCCGGCGCGTCGGCATCGCCGGGCTGCACGACGATCACCCGGCACGGGTGGGTCATGCCCGCCCGGCAGGCGGCGATCGCGACCGCGTCCCCAGCGTCAGGCCGGTCGCTGGTCACCACGGCGATGAGCGTGAGCACCAACCCGAAGGTCACCGCTCCGCTGTCGCGCCGCTCCGCCTGCAGCGCATCGGCGATGGCCTTGCTCGTGGTCCCGGTGAGGGTCCGCATCAACGTCCTGTCTGCGTGGGTCGCGTGCACTGCGGTGCGCTCATGCCCGGCGCCAGCCCCGGCCGTCGCGCTCGATCATGCGTGCCGCGCCGCCCGGCCCCCAGGTGCCCGCCGGGTAGGGCTCGGGCTCCAGACCTCCGGACTCGACCTCCCGCCAGTAGCGCTCGACCGGGTCGATCACCGCCCAGCTGGCCTCCACCTCGGCGGTGGTGGGAAAGAGCGAGCCGTCGCCGAGGAGCACGTCGAGGATCAGCCGCTCGTAGGCCTCGGGGCTGCTCTCGGTGAAGGTCTCGCTGTAGGAGAAGTCCATCGACACGTCGCGGACCTCCATCTGGGAGCCGGGGACCTTGGAGCCGAAGCGCAGCGTGACGCCTTCGTCCGGCTGCACGCGGATCACCAGCTGGTTGCTCCCCAGCTCCTCGGTGTCGGTGACGGCGAAGGGCAGGTGCGGCGCCTTGCGCAGCTCCAGGGCGATCTCGGTGACCCGGCGGGGGAGCCGCTTGCCCGTACGCAGGTAGAAGGGGACGCCCGCCCAGCGGCGGTTCTCCACGCCGAGGCGGATCGCGGCGTAGGTCTCCGTCCGCGAGCCGACGGCCACGCCCTCCTCCTCGCGGTAGCCGGGCACCTCCACCCCGCCGAGCCAGCCCCGGGAGTACTGGCCGCTGACCGCGTAGGCGGAGAGGTCTTCTGGCAGGGAGACCGCGCGCAGGACCTTCGCCTTCTCGACCCGCAGCGCTTGGCTGGAGAAGTCGAAGGGCTCCTCCATGGCGGTCAGCGCGAGCAGCTGCAGCAGGTGGTTCTGCAGCACGTCGCGGGCGCTGCCCGTCGCATCGTAGAAAGCCGCCCGACCGCCGATGCCGACGTCCTCGGCCATGGTGATCTGCACCGAGTCGACGTACTGGGCGTTCCAGATCGGCTCGAAGAGCTGGTTGGCGAAGCGCAGGGCCAGGAGGTTCTGGACGGTCTCCTTGCCGAGGTAGTGGTCGATCCGGTAGACGTCGCGCGGGGAGAAGACGTCATCGACGAGCGTGTTGAGCGCGCTGGCGCTGGCCATGTCGTGGCCGAAGGGTTTCTCCACCACGACCCGGCGCCACCCCTCGGCGTCACTGGCGGCCAGCCCGGTGCGCTGCAGCTGCTCGAGCACGATCGGGAAGGCGCTGGGCGGGATAGAGAGGTAGAAGGCGGTGTTGCCCGGGATGCCGTTGCGGACCGACTGCTCGGCGAGCGTGCTGGCGAGCACGTCGAAGGAGGCGTCGTCGTCGAAGCTGCCCGGCACGAAGCGGACCGCCGCGGCCAGGCGCTGCCACACCTCCTCGCGCCAGGCGGTGCGGGCCCCGGCCTTCGCCGCGGTGCGGGCCATGTCCTCGAAGTCACCGTCCTGCCAGTCGCGTCGGGCGAATCCGACGAGGATGAAGCCGGGTGGCAGCAGACCGCGGTTGCCGAGGTCGTAGACGGCGGGCAGGAGCTTCTTACGGGCGAGGTCGCCGGTGATGCCGAAGACGACGAGCGCGCAGGGGTCCGGCACGCGGGGGAGCCGGCGGTCGCGGGTGTCGCGCAACGGGTTGCGCAGACCGGACTGTGGGCCGCCTCGCACGCCCGCGCCGGGGACGTTGTCGAAGACACCCTCTGCGGTGGCTCCGGCGGTGATCGTCATGCTGCGACTCGTCTCCTCGGTCTGGTGCCGGCGGGCTCGTCGCGCTCAGCCGGTCTGGCGCTCGCCAGCGACGGCCGCGTCCATGGATCCCTGCACCGACTCGATCAGCTCGGTCCAGGCGGTCTCGAACTTCTGCACGCCCTCCTCCTCGAGCACCCGCACGACGTCGTCGTAGTCGATGCCAGCCGCGGCCAGGTCGTCGAGGACCTGGTGGGCGTCGGGGTAGTGCCCGCGGATGGAGTCGGTCGGGATCACACCGTGGTCGTACGTGGCCTCCATGGTCGCGGCGGGCATCGTGTTGACGGTGCCGGGAGCGACGAGGTCGACGACGTACATGGTGTCCGGCAGGGACGGGTCCTTGACCGAGGTGGACGCCCACAGCGGGCGCTGCGGCTTGGCACCCGCCGCCTCCAGGTGGAGCCAGCGCTCGGCGGTGAAGACCTTCTCGTAGTGCTCGTAGGCGACCCGGGCGTTGGCCACCGCCGCCTTGCTCTTCAACGCGACGGCGTCGCCGCCGATCTTGTCCAGCCGCGCGTCGACCTCGGTGTCGACCCGGCTGACGAAGAACGACGCCACGCTCTGCAGGGTCGAGAGGTCGCCGCCGGTCGCCCGGAAGCGCTCGGCGCCCTCCAGGAAGGCCTCCATCACCGCGTCGTAGCGCTCGAGGGAGAAGATGAGCGTGACGTTGACGCTGATCCCCTCGGCGAGCGCCTGGCTGATCGCCGGCAGTCCGGCCACGGTCGCCGGGATCTTGATGAACAGGTTGGGCCGGTCGACCATCCACCACAGGGCCCGCGCCTCGGCGATCGTCTTCTCGGTCTCCTGCGACAGCCGCGGGTCCACCTCGATGCTCACCCTGCCGTCGCGGCCGCCGGTGGCGTCGTAGACGGGCTTCAGCACGTCGCAGGCGGCCCGGACGTCCCAGGTGGTGAGCGCGCGCAGGGCCTCGCCGACGTCGACGCCGCGGACGGCGAGGTCCTTGAGCTGGCCGTCGTAGGCAGGAGAGCCGCTGATCGCCTTCTGGAAGATGCTCGGGTTGGTGGTCACCCCGCTCACCGAGCGGTCGCGGACGAGCTGCTCGAGCCCTCCGCCGAGCACGCGGGTGCGGTCGAGGTCGTCGAGCCACACCGCCACGCCAGCGCCGGAGAGCTGGGTCAGGGGGTCGGTCACGGGGTCTCCAAGGTGTCGGGACGGCGGGCGGCGGGCGGTCGCGCAGATCTGGCGGTGGCGGTGGGGTCCCGGGGCAGGACCTCAGCCGCCCGAGGGGGCGCCGTGCTCGGCGCCGACCCGGGACAGGCTCTGGTGCGCTGCCGCGACCGTGCGCTCGGCGGTGATGCCGAACTGCTCGTAGAGGACGTCACCCTCCGCGCTGGCCCCGAAGTGCTCCAACGAGATCGACTCGCCGTGGTCACCGGTGTAGGCGCGCCAGCCGAAGGACGTGGCCGCCTCCACCGAGACGCGCGCCTTGATCGCGGGCGGGAGCACGGTCTGGCGGTAGGCCGGGGTCTGCTCCTCGAACCACTCCCAGCAGGGCATCGAGACCACCCGCGTGGGGTGACCCTCCGCCTCGAGCCGCTCACGTGCCTCGAGGGCGATCGAGACCTCGGTGCCGGTGGCGATCAAGATGACGTGCGCGGTGCCGGTGCCCGCCTCGGCGAGCACGTAGGCACCCTTGGCCGTGCCGGCCGGGTCGACGCCGGTGAGCGCCGGCACCTTCTGCCGCGACAGCGCCAGTGCGATCGGGCCGTCCTTGCGCTCCAGGGTGGCGTGCCAGGCGGCCACCGTCTCGTGCGCGTCGGCGGGGCGCACGACCGCGATGCCTGGCATGGCTCGCAACGCTGCCAGGTGCTCGATCGGCTGGTGTGTCGGGCCGTCGCCCCCGAGACCGATCGAGTCGTGGGTCCACACGTAGATGACCGGTGTCTGCATGAGCGCAGCCACCCGCACCGCGCCGCGCATGTAGTCGCTGAACACCAGGAACGTGCCGCCGTACGGGCGGGTCGGGCCGTGCAGGGCGATGCCGTTGAGGATGGCCCCCATCGCGTGCTCGCGGATGCCGAAGTGCAAGGTGCGGCCGTAGGGGTTGGCGCCCGGTGCGCCGTTGCTCGCCGGCAGGAAGCTGTCGGCCCCCTTCATCGTCGTGTTGTTGCTGCTGGCGAGGTCAGCCGAGCCGCCCCACAGCTCGGGCAGGACGTCCTTGAGCGCGGAGAGGACGGCGCCGGAGGTCTCCCGAGTGGCGGCCGGCTCGGCGTCGTCGGCCACCGCCGGGAGGTGGTCCTCCCAGCCCGCGGGTAGCCGCCCGGCGAGCAGCCGGTCGAGCAGCCTGGCCCGGTCGGCCTCGCGGGCGCGCCAGGCGTCGAAGCCGGCCTGCCACGCGGCGTGCAGCTCGCGACCGCGGTCGACCCGGGTCCGGGTGTGCGCCAGCACCTCGGCCGGCACCTGGAAGGTGGCCGTCGGGTCCAGACCGAGCAGCTCCTTGGTCTTGGCGATCTCCTCGTCACCGAGCGCGCTGCCGTGCGCCTGGTAGGTGTTGCGCCTCGTCGGCGCCGGCCAGCCGATGATGGAGCGCACCCTGATGATGGTCGGGCGCTCGGTCTGGTCGCGGGCCGCGAGCAGTGCCTTCTCGACGGCCGGCCGGTCCTCGCTGTCGTCCACGGTGAGCGTGTGCCAGCCGTAGGCCTCGTACCGCGCGACGACGTCCTCGCTGAAGGCCACGTCGGTGTTGCCCTCGATCGACAGGTGGTTGTCGTCGTAGAGCACCACGAGGTTGCCCAGACGCTGGTGGCCGGCCCAGCTGCTCGCCTCGCTCGAGATGCCCTCCTCGAGGTCGCCGTCGCCGCAGAAGACGTAGATGGTGTGGTCGAAGGGGCTCTCGCCGGGGGCGGCGTCGGGGTCGAACAAGCCGCGCTCGCGGCGAGCGGCGGCGGCCATGCCCACCGCCATCGAGATCCCCTGCCCCAGCGGACCGGTGGTCGCCTCCACCCCGAGGGTGTGCCCGTGCTCGGGGTGGCCCGGCGTGAGAGAGCCGGACTGCCGGTAGGAGGCGATGTCATCGAGCGTGAGGCCGTACCCGGAGAGGTAGAGCTGGATGTAGAGGGTCAGGCTGGAGTGCCCGACCGAGAGCACGAAGCGGTCGCGACCCAGCCAGGACGGGTCGGAGGGGTCGTGGCGCAGCACCTCCTGGAAGAGCACGTGCGCCGCGGGGGCGAGGCTCATGGCAGTGCCCGGGTGGCCGCTGCCGGCTGCCTCCACCGCGTCCATCGCGAGGGCGCGCACCACGTCGACCGCCCGGCCGTCGAGGTCGTCGGCGGCTGGCACGGTCACGGGGCGCGCCAGCAACCGGTCCATGATCGGTGCGTACGGGTCGCGCGGGTCGTCCCCGCGCGGACCAGACGTCTGCGCCGGCTGCGGCCCGGCCCCGGGGTCGGTCTTGGTCGTGGTCGCCATGCAGGTGATCCTCCTCGCCGGGTACGACATCTCTCGCCACGCGCCTACCCCGTCGTGGCCCGCCGGACACGACGGCCCGGCGGGTGCCCCTCGGCGGCCCGCCGTTACGCTTCGACCGCCGTCGGCGCTGCCGGTGGCGCCCGCACCCGGGCTCGTCCGGGCCGGGCTGCTCCGGTGCGAGAGGGGGTCTCCACCCCGTGGCGATCGACACCGGCGGCATCGCCGTCGGCGCGCCGACCGACCGCGCCCGGCGTGCGCGCCCCGTCGCGGAGCCGACGCAGGGGGGGCCGCCCCGGGGCCTGCGCACCGTGCTGGGTGCCTACCTCGCCCTCACCAAGCCCCGGATCATCGAGCTGCTGCTCGTCACGACGGTGCCGCCGATGGTGCTCGCCGCACGCGGGCTGCCCTCGGGCTGGCTCGTGCTGGCGACCCTGCTGGGGGGCTGCGCGGCGGCGGCGAGCGCCAACACGCTGAACTGCTACGTCGACCGAGACATCGACGCGGTGATGGATCGCACCAGCCGGCGCCCGCTCGTCGGGCACGGGCCGGCGGGCGTCACCGCCATCTCCCCGCAGGCCGCCCTGCGCTTCGGCATCGTGCTCTCGGTGCTCGCCACGCTGGAGCTCGGCCTGCTGGTCAACTGGCCGGCGGCCGCGCTCGCCGACGCTGCGACGCTGTTCTACGTCTTCGTCTACACCCTCGGGCTCAAGCGCCGCACCCCGCAGAACATCGTCATCGGGGGGGCTGCTGGCTGCTTCCCGGTGCTCGTCGGCTGGGCCGCGGTCACCGGTGGGGTCGGCTGGCCGGCGCTGGTCCTCTTCGGCGTCGTCTTCCTGTGGACCCCGCCGCACTTCTGGGCGCTGGCGCTGCGGTTCAAGGACGACTACGCCAAGGCGGGAGTGCCGATGCTCCCCGTCGTGCGGCCGGCGCTGAGCGTGGTACGGCAGATCCTCGTCTACAGCTACCTCATGGTGGCGGCCACGCTCGCGCTGATCCCGTCGGCGGGCTGGGGCTACGGCGCTGTCGCGCTGGTGCTGGGCGCCGGCTTCCTGGTCGAGGGGCACCGCATGCTCGCCCGCACCAGGGCCGGGGCCGACCCGCGGCCGATGCGGCTGTTCCACCTGTCGATCAGCTACCTCACGGTGCTCTTCGCGGCCGTGGCGATCGCGCCGCTGGTCTGACCCGGGTCAGCCGGTCCGCGCGCCCGGGAGCCGCAGGGGTGGGGCGCTCGGGTCGCAGTGAGGCGCCGGCCGGTCCCGTGCGGCGCGGTCGCTCGCCGATGGGTCCGGCGCCGACGGGTCGCTCTCGACGAGCGGCTTGCGGACCAGGGCGAAGGCGAGCAGCCCCCCCGCAGCGAGCATCGCCGCGGCGATGCGCATGCCGCTGTCGAAGCCGCTGGACAGCCGCGCCGGGTCGGCGTACGCGGCCGGGGTGATGCCGGCGGCGACCGGCAGGACGGCCACGGCGAGCAGCTGGGCCGTACGCGCCACGTCGTTGTTGACCGCGCTCGCCACGCCGGCGTGCTCGTCGGGCGCGGCCGCGAGGACGGTCGCGGTCAGCGGCGCGACGACGAGGCTCAGGCCGAGGGCGAAGACGACCACCGCGGGCAGGACGGTGCTCGGGTAGGACGCGTGCGCCCCGATCCGCGTCATCAGCAGCAGCCCGACGCCGGCCACCACCGGACCGACGGTCATCGGCAGCCGGGGGCCGATGCGCTGGGCGAGGCGGCCGGCGCGCGCCGACAGCAGCAGCATCACCAGGGTCACCGGCAGCAGCGAGGATCCGGCGGCCACCGGCGTGAAGCCGGCCACGCGCTGCAGCTGCAGCGGCAGCAGGAAGAGCGCACCGCCGAGCGCGGCGTAGACGATGAAGGTGACCATGTTGGCGGCGCTGAACTGAGCGCTGGTGAACAGCGACAGCGGGAGCAGGGGGTTCGCCGCGCGACCCTGGCGCAGCAGGAAGCCCGCGAGGCAGGCCAGCCCGAGGAGCAGCGCGGCGATGTCGAGCAGCGGCCAGTGCGACGGGGGCCCTTCGGTCAACGCGAAGACGACCCCGGCGAGCCCGGCGGCGGCGAGCACGGCGCCGAGCACGTCGAGCGCACCGGTGGCTCCGGGGTCCCTGGTCTCGGGGACGTAGCGGCCGGCGACGATGACGACGACGACCGCCAGCGGCAGGTTGATGAAGAAGGCGAGCCGCCAGGACACCGCTTGCACGAGGAGGCCACCGACGACCGGCCCCAAGGCTGTCGCGACCCCGCCGAGGCCGCTCCATGCGCCGACGGCCGCCGCGCGGTCCTGCCGGCGGAAGACCGAGGACAGGATCGCCAGCGAGCCGGGTGTCAGCAGGGCCGCGGCGCCGCCCTGCACCGCCCGCAGCCCGATGAGCACCGCCGGGTCGGGGGACAGGCCGCAACCGAGCGAGGCGGCGGCGAAGCCGACCACGCCCACCTGGAAGACCTTCTTGCGCCCGTGCCGATCGCCGAGCGCACCGCCGAGCAGGAGCAGCGAGGCCAGGGTCAACGTGTAGGCGTTGACGATCCACTGCAGGCTGGTCAACCCGGCGTGCAGCTCGCGGCCGATGGTCGGCAGGGCGACGTTGACCAAGGTGCCGTCGAGCTGGGCCATCCCGGAGCCGAGGACCGTGGCCAGCAGCACCCACCGCCCGAGCGGGGTGCCGTACGCGACCCCTGGCTCACCCGGCGCTGGCCGGGCCGCGGGCTCGGCCACGACTCAGGCCGGGACGAGCGCTGGGTCGACGCCGGGAGCGGCGACCGGGGAGCCGGCAGCCACCGGTACGACGACCTCGGCCGCCCCGGCTCCCGCGCGGGGAGCCGGCGGGGTGGCCGGCCACTCCCACCCGCGCGCCGCGGTGAGCGTGCCGAGCGCCACGATCCACAGGACCGTCGCCCCGGCCACGTGCAGGAGCACCAGCTCCGGGGGCAGGTGCAGCAGGTACTGCGTGAAGCCGAGTACCACCTGCACCAGGGTGATGAGGCCGAGCTGCGCGGCGCGGCGGCGCAGGAGCGGCGGCGCGCTCGAGACCTGCGTGACGAGGAGCAGTGCCAGCACCAGCCCGGACATGAGCATGGCGAGCTCGGCGTGCGCAGCGGTGATCCGCTCCAGCGGCAGCAGGCGCAGCCGGGGCGCGGTGCGGTCACCGGCGTGCGGCCCGGTGCCGGTCGTCAGCGTCCCGGCGGCGAGCACCAGCGCCCCCACCACGGGCAGGGCGGCGGCCAGCACGGCGGTCTCCCGGGAGACCCGCCAGCCGGGACGCGCGCGGGCGGGCCGCCCGGCGCGCACGTGCAGCGCGACGGCGGCGACGAGCAGCGCCATGTTCCATAGCAGGTGCAGGGAGACGGCCCAGGGGTCGAGGTGGGTCAGGACGGTGATCCCGCCGATGACGGCGTTGCCGAGGTAGCCGGCGACCATCGCCCCGGCCAGCAGCCGCAGGTCGCGGCGCCGCTCGCGCAGCCGGAGCACGAGCAGGAGGGTTGCGGCCACGACGAGGAAGAGCGCTGTCGAGACCACCCGGTTGCCGAACTCGATCAGCCCGTGCCCGCTGCCGCTGGCGACCGAGGCCGCGGTGCACCGCGGCCAGGTCGGGCAGCCCAGGCCGCTGTCGGTGAGGCGCACGGCAGCCCCGGTAACGACGATCGCGCCGGTGGCGACGACGGTCGCGAAGGTGGCCGGACGCAGGGCGCGCAGCGGCACGGTCGGCAGGCTCGGCATGGCCCCGGCAGCGTACGGCGGCCAGTCGTCGCCGGACCGGCCGGGCCCGCCAGCGCTCAGGTGCTCTTGCGGTCGAGGATGCGACGGACGACGACGCCCGCGACGATGTAGATGACCGCTGCGACGCCGTAGTTCTGGAAGACGTCGCCCTTGAGCGTGCGCGCCTTGAACAGGTCGTCCGGCTTGAGCGAGATGAAGGAGACGTTGCGCGACTGGATGCGGAAGAACTTCGCGATGCTGTTGGCCTGGTTGGCGTCGGCGACGACCAGCACGATCTGGATGACGAGCACCAGGGCGAGCACCAGCGCGATGAGCTGGACGACCCGGCCGACGGTGGCCAGGCTCCCGGTGATGGCCTCCCTGCCGAGCTCGCCGATCGGCCGCCGCTCACGGACGCGCCGCTCGCGCGGAGCCTTGGCCGTCGGCTGCTCCCCCTTCTCCGCCTTGTCCGGCTTGTCCGCCTGCTCCGCCTTGTCGACCTTGGCCTGCTCCTTCGCCGCGGCCTTCGCCGCCTTCGCCTGCTCCTTGCGGTCGCTCTTGCTGACGAAGGTGACGCCCTCGCCCTCGGCCTTGCCGGCGGCCTTGTCGTCGAGGCTGACCCCGTCGGGCGTGGTGCTGCCCTTCGTCCCTCCAGGCTCGCCCGGCAGGGGCGGCAGCGGGGGGAGCGCGCGGCCCTGCTCGTCGAGGTCGTTCTCGCCGTCGTTGGTGTAGCCCGGACCGTCGTCCTGCTCGTCGTCCTGCTCGTCGTCCTCGAGCTCCCCCTCGGGCACGTCGTCGTACTCCTCGCCGTCGTCGAGGTCGTCCTCGGCGTAGGCGCCGTCGACGCCCTCCTCGTCGTCGAGCAGCTCCTCGTCGGGGAGCGGCGCAGGCTCGGGGGCCCGCGACCGCCGGGGTGCGGCGGTGCGCACCCTGGCGGTCGTCGGCAGGTCGACCGGCTCGGCGACGGCGGCGCGCGTCGTGGTGCGGGCGCGCGCGGGGGCCGCGGCGGCGGTGCGGGCGCTCGTGCCGCGGCTGGTGGCCTTGGCGGCAGCCCGCGTCGCCCCAGCCCTCGGCGCGGGGACGGCGGCGGGCGCTGCGCCGCTCGGCGGCGTGCGGCGAGCGGCCCCGCCGCCGGCAGTTGTCGCGCGCCGGGGCCGTTCGGCGGGCGCGGGCGCGGCCGCGACACGCCGGCGCGGCGGAGGAGCGTCGTCGGCGGGTGCAGAGCTGCGAGAGGCGGCCACGGTCCTGCATCTTGCACGCTTCCGGCCCCCGGCGTTGGCACCTCGGTGGCCTGTCGCACCCTGGCGGCAAGGTGAGCGGCATGCCCGAGCCCTCCGCGCCGACGCTGGCCTCCGTCCGCCAGGCCGCGGCGGTCCTCGGCGCGGACGTCCACCGCACCCCGCTGCTGCGCTCGCGCACGCTCGACGCGCTGACCGGGGCCGAGGTCCTGCTCAAGGCGGAGCACCTCCAGGTGACCGGTTCGTTCAAAGCGCGCGGTGCGCTCACGGCGGTGCGGTCGCTGCCGGCCGGGACGGGCGGGGTGGTGGCCTACTCCTCCGGCAACCACGCGCAGGCGGTGGCGTGGGCGTCCCGGCTGGCCGGGCTCCCCGCGGTCATCGTCATGCCGCACGATGCGCCGGCGTCGAAGCGGGCGGCGACAGAGGGCCACGGCGCAGAGATCGTCGGGTACGACCGGGCCGGCGGAGACCGCGCGAACATCGCGCGCCGCCTGGCCGACGAGCGCGGCTGGGGGCTCGTGCCGCCGTACGACTCCGTCGACGTGATGAGCGGGCAGGGGACGGTCGGCCTGGAGCTGGCCGAGGACGCCGGACCGCTGGACCTGGTGCTGGTCTGCGCGAGCGGTGGCGGCCTGAGCGCGGGCATCGCCACGGCTCTGGCCGCGCTCTCCCCGGCCACCCGCGTCGTGGCGGTCGAACCCACCGCCGGGGACGACATCGCCCGCTCCTTGGCGGCGGGCCACCCGGTGCGCGTCCCGCAGCCGGTCACCATCGCCGACGGGCTGGCCACCGCGGTGCCGGGCGACCTCACCTTCCCGGTGCTGGCGCGGCTGCTGGCCGGTGCGGTGAGCGTGACGGACGAGGAGATCGTGGCGGCCATGCGCTTCCTCCTGGAGCGCACCAAGCAGGTCGTCGAGCCGTCCGGCGCCGCTGCGCTCGCGGCGCTGCTCAGCGGCCGGGTCGGTGACGTGCGTGGTCGGCGCGTCGCGGTGACGCTCTCCGGTGGCAACGTCGACGCGGCCCGCCTGGTCGCGCTGCTCGGCTGAGCCGCAGACTCCCCCCGTGCCCTACTCCGGCCCCGGTCCGCTCACCCTGGCCTCGCTGCTCGGGTCGACGACCGCCGACCCGGCGGGTCTCGCGCTGGTCGGGCTGGGCGCGGTGGCGTACGGCGCCGGCCTGCGTCGGGCGCGCCGTGCGGTCGGGGGCGCGTCGTGGCCGCTCGCCCGCTCGGTCTCGGTCACGGTCGGGTTGCTCGCGTTGCTCGAGCTGACCTGCGGCGCGGTCGCCGGCTACGCCCCGGTGCTGATGTGGGTGTGGACGCTGAGGGTGATCCTGCTGCTGACGGTGGTGCCGGTGCTGCTGGCCTACGGCCGGCCGGTCCTGCTCGCCCGGGACGCGCTGGGGCCGGGCGTCGAGCGGGTCGCCCGCTCGGTCCCCGTACGCGTCGTGACCTCGTTGGTCGTCGCCCCGCTGCTGCTGCCGGTCGTGCTGGGCGTCACCTTCTTCACCGGGGTGATGGCGGCGGCGCTGCGGCAAGGGGCGGTCCGCGGGCTGCTCGAGGTGGTCCTGCTCGCGGTGGGTTTGCTGCTCGCCGTGGGGCTCGTCGGTGACGGGCTCGTCGAGGAGGCACCCACCACGCTGGCGCTGGCGGCCTTCGTCGGCTTCGTCGAGCTCTTCATCGACTTCGTGCCCGGGCTCGTGCTCCGGCTGCGCACCCACGTGCTCGCGCCGGACTGGTGGCTCGCGGTGCACCGGCCGTGGGGACCGCAGCCGCCGGCGGACCAGCGGCTCGGCGGCGCGATCCTGTGGTTCGTCGCGGAGATCGCCGACCTGCCCTTCCTCGTGATCGTGGTGCGCCGGTGGCTGCGCGCCGACGAGCACGAGGCAGCGGCCGTCGACCGCGCGCTGGACGAGGCCGAGGTGATCGCCGCGGCTGAGGCCGCTGCGGCGAGCGAGGAGGCGCCGCTGGCCAGGCCGTGGTGGGAGACCGACCCCGGACGGCTCGGCGTTGACCGCTCCGCGAAGTACCGCGCATGAGGTGGGGGACCGGGCCTGAGGAGGTCACGGTGCCGGGCGCCGTGCTGCGCCTCGACGGCCGGGTGCTCGAGGTGCTGCTCGCCTCGGGGGAGCCGGGGCTGCGCATCCACGTCGACCACCTCGCGGTGGTCGTCGACCCGGTCGAGGTGCCGGGCTCGACCGTCGTACGGATCGGCGTGCTCGCCGACGGCGGCCTGCACCCCGTCGCGCGCAACGTCCGCTTCGAGCTCGAGGACATGGCCTTCGCGCGGCTGCGTGACCTCGTGCTCTCGGCCCGGGCGGCCCGGGACGCAGGGCCGGGGGGCTGAGCTCGCCCGCTGGCGCCGCGCCCTCCGTGGAGGCGGGCCGTGGCGGGCCATGGCGGATGGCCCTGGCGGCGCTCGCCGCGCTGCGCCACCGAGCCGCACGGAAGCGAGCCAGGAGGCCTCCGGTGCCCGGGGCGGCGCTCCCCGGCAGTGGTGCCCCACGACACGTCCCGCGCAGGCGCCGTGAGGTCGTCACTCCCAGCGGAAGGTGCGGGCGGCCAGCGCGAGCAGAGCGACGGCCCAGCCGAGCAGCACCAGCAGGTCGGCGCCGGGCAGCCCGGAGCCGGTGAGCAGCACCGCCCGCAGTCCGTGCGACAGCGCGCCGGTGGGCAGGGCGCGGGACAGGCCCTCGAGCGCGCCGAGCTGCGCGGCGGGGAAGACGACGCCCCCGAGCAGCAGCAAGACGAGGTAGAGCCCGTTCGCGGCGGCCAGCGTCAGCTCGGCGCGCAGCAGCCCGGCCATCAGCAGCCCCAGCCCGGAGAAGGCGGCGGTCCCGACGACCACCAGCAGCAGGACCGAGCCGGGGTTGCCGTGCGGGTGCCAGCCCAGCGCGTACCCGACGGCGACGATCAGCGCGACCTGCAGCACCTCCACGGCGAGCACGGCGAGCGTCTTGCCCGCCAGCAGCGCCCACCGGGGCAGGGGTGTCGCACCGAGACGCTTCAGCACGCCGTACGAGCGCTCGAAAGCGGTCGCGATCGCCTGCCCGGTGAAGGCGGTGCTCATCACCGCCAGCGCCAGCACCCCTGGCACGAGGAAGTCGACACCGCGCGCTCCGCCGCGGGGCAGCACGTCGACCAGGGAGAAGAAGACCAGCAGACCCAGCGGGATCAGCAGGGTCAGCAGCACCGACTCACCGCGGCGCAACGTCAGCACCAGCTCGGTACGGGTCTGCGCGCGCACCATCGAGGCGTACGAGCCGCGACCCGGCCGTGCGGAGAGGTCGAGGAAGGTCACCGCAGCCCCCGCCCGGTGAGCTCGAGGAAGACGTCCTCCAGGGAGCGCCGCTCGACCCGCAGGTCCTCGACCATCGCCCGCTGGCCGGCTGCCCACGCCGTGACCGTCGCCAGCAGCGCCGGGTCGACCTCCGCCTCGACGAGGTAATGCCCCCGAGGGGACTCCTTGGCCCTGGCGCCGACGGGCAAGGCGCTCAGCAGCTGGTCGAGGTCGAGGCCGTCCCTGGCCCGGAAGCGCAGCTCGCCGTCGGCGCCGCCCTGGGTCAGCTCGGTCACCGACCCCGAGGCCACGACCCGGCCCGCGTCGACGATGTGCACGACGTCGGCGAGGGTCTCGGCCTCGTCCATCAGGTGGGTGGTGAGCACCACGGAGACGCCCGCGTGGCGCAGCTCGCGGACGAGGTCCCAGACGACGTGCCGGCCGGCCGGGTCGAGGCCGGCGGTCGGCTCGTCGAGGAAGACGAGCTCCGGCCGGCCCACGAGCGCGACCGCCAGGGACAGCCGCTGTTGCTGACCCCCGGAGAGCCGGCGCCACGTCGTCCGCCGCGCGTCGACCAGGCCGAGGCGCTCGAGCAGCGCGTCCGGGTCCAGCGGGTGCGCGTGGTAGGTCGCGGCGAGGGCGAGCAGCTCCTGGGCGCGGATGCCGGGGTAGGAGCCGCCGGACTGCGGCATCACGCCGACCCGCGCGGTCAGCGCCGCATGGCCGGAGCGCTCCGTCGGGTCGAGACCGAGGACCCGGACGGTGCCCGCATCGGGACGGCGGAAGCCCTCGCAGACCTCGATGGTGGTCGTCTTGCCGGCACCGTTGGGGCCGAGCACCGCCGTCACCGCCGCGACGGGTGCGCGCAGCGACAGGCCGGCCACGGCCTTGGTCGCGCCGTACCCCTTCACCAGGCCGTCGACCAGCACGGCGGGCTCGGGCACGGTGGCGAGGCTACGGGCGGGACGCGCCGCGGCCCCGACGTGACTCCGCGGCGGAAATAGGGGATGCTGGTGTTGTGAAAACCGTCGAGCGCGAGCAGCGGACGCGGGAGCGCGTGCTGCGGCTGCTCATCGAGGAGGGCCCCCGCACCGCGGCCGCCCTGGCCGAGGAGCTCGGGTTGTCGCCCGCGGGTGTCCGCCGCCACCTCGACGCGCTGGTCACCGAGGGTGACATCACCGCCGCCGAGCCCCGCTCGTACGGTCCCCGTGGTCGCGGGCGTCCGGCCAAGGTCTACGCGCCCACCGACACCGGGCACAGCGCCGGGCCCCAGGGGTACGACGACCTCGCCCTCGCCGCGCTGCGCCACCTCGAGCAGGTCGGCGGGCCGAGCGCCGTGGCGGGGTTCGCCGTCGCGCGGGCGGCTCGGATGGAGGCGCGGTACTCCGACGCGGGCACACCCGAGGAGCTCGCCGCACGCCTCTCGTTGGACGGTTACTCCGCCGGGGTGCGCAGCGTCCCCACCGGCGCCACCCTGTGCCAGCACCACTGCCCGGTGCAGGCGGTGGCCGCCGACTTCCCCCAGCTGTGCGAGGCCGAGACCGCTGCCCTCGGGCGCTTGCTCGGCACGCACGTGCAGCGCCTGGCCACGCTCGCGCGCGGCGACGGCGTCTGCACCACCCACATCCCCAGCCACCTACCGAACCCCGCCCGCACCGCCGTTGGAGGCACCGCATGACCACCACCGAGGCACGCCCCGAGCTCGACGGGCTCGGCTCGTACAAGTTCGGCTGGTCGGACTCCGACACCGCCGGGGCCAACGCCCGGCGCGGCCTGTCCGAGGAGGTGGTGCGCGACATCTCCGCCAAGAAGTCCGAGCCGGCGTGGATGCTCGACCTCCGGCTCAAGGGTCTGCGCCTGTTCGACAAGAAGCCGATGCCCGCGTGGGGCAGCGACCTGAGCGGCATCTTCTTCGACACGATCAAGTACTTCGTGCGCTCGACGGAGAAGCAGGCAGCCACCTGGGAGGACCTGCCCGCAGACATCAAGTCCACCTACGACAAGCTCGGCATCCCCGAGGCGGAGAAGCAGCGGCTGATCTCCGGTGTCGCCGCGCAGTACGAGTCCGAGGTCGTCTACCACCAGATCAACGAGGCGCTCGAGCGCCAGGGCGTCATCTTCCTCGACACCGACACCGCCCTCAAGGAGCACCCGGAGCTCTTCCGTGAGCACTTCGGCACGGTGATCCCGGTGGGGGACAACAAGTTCGCCGCGCTCAACACCTCGGTGTGGTCGGGTGGGTCCTTCATCTACGTGCCGAAGGGCGTGCACGTCGAGATCCCGCTGCAGGCCTACTTCCGGATCAACACCGAGAACATGGGCCAGTTCGAGCGGACGCTGATCATCGCCGACGAGGGCTCCTTCGTGCACTACGTCGAGGGGTGTACCGCCCCGATCTACTCCAGCGACTCGCTGCACTCCGCAGTGGTCGAGATCATCGTGAAGAAGGACGCCCGCGTCCGCTACACCACGATCCAGAACTGGTCCAACAACGTCTACAACCTCGTCACCAAGCGCACCCGCGTCGAGGCCGGCGGCAAGATGGAGTGGGTCGACGGCAACATCGGCTCCAAGGTCACGATGAAGTACCCCGCCTGCTACCTCGTCGGCGAGCACGCCAGCGGGGAGACGCTCTCCGTCGCCTTCGCCGGCCCTGGCCAGCACCAGGACGCCGGGGCGAAGATGGTGCACGCGGCGCCGCACACCTCCTCGACCGTGGTCAGCAAGTCGGTCGCGCGCGGCGGTGGCCGCACGTCCTACCGCGGCCTCGTGCAGGTGGAGGAGGGCGCCTACGCCGCCAAGGCGACGGTGAAGTGCGACGCCCTGCTGGTCGACGCCATCAGCCGCAGCGACACCTACCCCTATGTCGACGTCCGGACCGACGACGCCACCATCGGCCACGAGGCCACCGTGAGCAAGGTCGGCGCCGACCAGCTCTTCTACCTGATGAGCCGCGGCATGACCGAGGACGAGGCGGCGGCCATGATCGTGCGCGGTTTCGTCGAGCCGATCGCCCGCGAGCTGCCGATGGAGTACGCCCTCGAGCTCAACCGGCTGATCGAGCTGCAGATGGAGGGCTCCGTTGGCTAGCCCGGTCATCGCCGAGGTGAGCCCGGTGGTGCGGCCGACGGGGCGGGAGGAGGCCTGGCGCTTCACGCCGCTGGAGCGCCTCGGCGGCCTGCTCGACGGCCTTGCCGCGGATCCGACCGCGATCGACGTGGCGATGGGTCTGCCTGCGGCGGTGCAGGTCGCGACGGACCTCACGCACACCAGCCGCAGTGACGCACCGCTCGACGCGCTCGCGCAGCACGCGCTGGCGCTGGCCCCGTCGACGGTGCTGCTCACCGTGCCGGCCGAGGCGGACCTCGACGCGCCGCTGCGCGTCTCCCTGAGCGGCACCGACGCGACCGCAGCCTCCCACGTGCACCTCGTGCTCGATGTCCGGCACCACGCCAGCGCGGTGCTCGTGCTCGACCACAGCGGCGCGACGCAGACCGCCGAGCTGCTCGAGGTGCTGGTCGGCGACGGCGCCCACGTCACGGTCGTCTCGCTGCACGAGCAGGACCGCGACGCCGTGCTCGGGGCGACCCACGCGGCCCGCGTCGGCCGCGACGCGACCTACCGCCACGTCGCGGTCAGCCTCGGCGGTGACCTGGTCCGCCTCGTGCAGCACGTGTCCTACGTCGGGCCGGGCGGCGACGCCGTGCTCGACGGCGCCTTCCTCACCGGCGCCGGGCAGCACCACGAGCACCGGCTGCTGGTCGACCACGGCCGGCCGAGCTGCCGCAGCCGGGTGACGTACAAGGGCGCACTGCAGGGCGAGGGAGCGCACAGCGTCTGGGTCGGCGACGTGCTGATCCGCGCCGAGGCGGTCGGCACGGACACCTACGAGACCAACCGCAACCTCGTGCTGACCGAGGGAGCGCGCGCCGACAGCGTGCCCAACCTGGAGATCGAGACCGGTGAGGTGGCCGGGGCCGGGCACGCCAGCGCCACCGGCCGCTTCGACGAAGAGCAGCTGTTCTACCTGCAGGCCAGGGGGATCCCCGCTGACACCGCGCGGCGCCTGGTGGTGAGCGGGTTCTTCGCCGGCATCCTCGACACGGTCGCCGCCGTCGACCCCGCGCTGCACGAGCGGCTCACCGCACGCGTCGCCGAGCTGGTGCAGGCATGACCGGACCCATCACCGGCTCGGCCACCGCCACCCGCGTCGCCGCGGTGGGTGACCTGGCCGAGGGGGTCCCCGTACGCGTCGAGGTGGCGGGCACGCCGGTCTGCCTGGTGCGCAGCCGGGGGGAGCTCTTCGCCGTCGGCGACCGCTGCTCGCACGCCGACGTCTCGCTCGCCGAGGGTGACGTCGAGGAGGGCGCGGTCGAGTGCTGGTTGCACGGCTCGCGCTTCGACCTGCGGACCGGGCGGCCCAGCGGCCTGCCGGCGACCAAGCCCATCCCCACCTACACCGTGACGACCGAGGGGGACGACGTGCTGGTCGCGCTCACCCCGAGCACCAGCACAGGAGGCACCGCATGAGCACGCTCGAGGTCCGCGACCTGCACGTCACGGTGGAGACCGAGGGGGTCGCCAAGCCCATCCTCAAGGGCATCGACATCACGGTGCGCGCCGGGGAGACGCACGCCGTCATGGGGCCCAACGGCTCCGGCAAGTCCACGCTCGCCTACAGCATCGCCGGCCACCCGCGCTACACGATCACCGGCGGCACCGTCACGCTCGACGGCGAGGACGTGCTCGCCATGGCCGTCGACGAGCGGGCTAGGGCCGGTCTCTTCCTCGCGATGCAGTACCCCGTCGAGGTCCCCGGCGTCAGCGTCTCCAACTTCCTGCGCACCGCGGTCACCGCCCAGCGTGGCGAGGCCCCGAAGCTCCGCCTGTGGGTCAAGGAGCAGCGGGAGGCGATGGGCCGGCTGCAGATGGATGCCGCCTTCGCCGAGCGCGGTGTCAACGAGGGCTTCTCCGGCGGGGAGAAGAAGCGCCACGAGATCCTCCAGCTGGAGCTGCTGCAGCCCAAGGTGGCGATCCTCGACGAGACCGACTCCGGGCTCGACGTCGACGCCCTCAAGGTCGTGAGCGAGGGCGTCAACCGGGTCAAGGCCCGCGGCGAGACCGGCGTGCTGCTCATCACGCACTACACCCGGATCCTGCGCTACATCGCTCCTGACTTCGTGCACGTGCTGGTCGACGGGCGGATCGCGGAGGAGGGCGGTCCCGAGCTCGCGCAGGTGCTCGAGGACGAGGGGTACGAGCGCTACCGCGCTGCCAGCGCGGCCGCCGACCTCGCCGCGGCGGTGACGGCGTGACCATCGGTGTGGCGCCGACCGGCCCGTACGACGTCGAGGTCATCCGCAAGGACTTCCCGATCCTCGGCCGCGAGACGCGACCCGGCGTGCCCCTCGTCTACCTCGACAACGCCGCGACGTCGCAACGGCCGCTCGCCGTCCTCGACGCCATGCGCGATTACGACGAGGTGCACAACGCCAACGTCCACCGCGGCCTGCACACGCTCTCCGAGGAGGCCAGCGCGCTGTACGAAGCAGCCCGCGACGACGTCGCCGCCTTCCTGCACGCCCCGCGTCGTGAGGAGGTCGTCTTCACCCGCAACGCGACCGAGGCCCTCAACGTGCTGGCGCGCTCGCTCGGGGAGTGGCGCGGCGCCCCCTGGGGGCACGCGCTCGGCGCCGGCGACGAGGTCGTCGTCACCGAGATGGAGCACCACTCCAACCTGGTGCCCTGGCAGATGCTCTGCGAGCGCACCGGCGCGACCCTGCGCTGGGTGACGCTCACCGACGACGGCCGGCTCGACCTCGACAGCCTGGCCAGGGTCGTCACCGAGCGGACCCGCGTCGTCGCCTTCGTGCACCAGAGCAACATCCTCGGCACGCTGAACCCGGTCGAGCCGGTCCTCGCCGCGGCCCGGGCCGTCGGCGCTCTCGTGGTGCTGGACGCCAGCCAGTCGGTGCCGCACCGTCCGGTCGACGTGAGCACGCTGGGCGTCGACTTCCTCTGCGCCACAGGGCACAAGATGCTCGGCCCGACCGGGGTGGGCGTGCTCTGGGGCCGCTACGACCTGCTGGCGCAGATGCCCCCCGTCCTCGGTGGCGGCGAGATGGTCGACGTCGTGACCATGCAGGGCACCACCTACGCCGCCCCGCCGGCCCGCTTCGAGGCCGGCACGCCGATGATCACCCAGGTGGTCGGGCTGGGTGCCGCGGTGCGGTACCTCTCCGCGCTCGGGATGGAGCACGTGCAGGCGCACGAGGAGCAGCTCACCGCTCACGCGTTGGGGCGCCTGGCCACCGTCGAGGGGGTCTCGGTGATCGGTCCCCGCACGACCGAGATGCGGGGTGGGGCGATCAGCTTCTCGATGGTGTTGCCTGACGGTCGCGACCTGCACCCGCACGACGTCGGCCAGCTGCTGGACGAGCGGGGCATCGCGGTGCGGGTCGGTCAGCACTGCGCGCGGCCGGTGTGCGTGCGCTACGGCGTCCCGGCGACCTCACGGGCCAGCTTCGCCCCGTACACCACCACCGGCGAGATCGACGCGCTGGTGGAAGGTCTCGGGCACGTCCGAGCGTTCTTCTCCGCATGACATCGCCTGCGCTCGAGTCGATGTACCAGGAGATCATCCTCGATCACTACCGCCGCCCGCACCACCGCGGCCTGCGTGACCCCTACGAGGCCGAGGTCCACCACGTCAACCCGACCTGCGGGGACGAGGTGACGCTTCGGGTGCACGTCGACGCCGACGGCGTCGTGCGCGACGTCAGCTACGAGGCGCAGGGCTGCTCGATCAGCCAGGCCGCCACCTCGGTGATGACCGACCTGGTGATCGACCGGCCGGTGGAGCAGGGGCTGGTGGCGCAGGAGACCTTCCTCGCCATGGTGCAGGGCCGCGGTGCCGCTGAGCTGGACGAGGACGTGCTGGAGGACGCCGTCGCCTTCGCGGGCGTGGCGCGCTACCCGGCCAGGGTGAAGTGCGCGCTGCTGGGGTGGATGGCGTGGAAGGACGCGACGGCGCAGGCGGTCGCCGCGAGCGAGCAGGCACGGTCGGCAACAGCAGGGGAGACGTCATGACGGCACCAGTGGTCCCGAGCGCAGCCGACGTCGAGGAGGCCATGCGCGACGTGGTCGACCCCGAGCTGGGCATCAACGTCGTCGACCTCGGTCTGCTCTACGGCGTGACCCTGGACCCGGACGGCTCGGCGGTGCTCGACCTCACCCTGACCAGCGCGGCCTGCCCGCTGACCGACGTGATCGAGGACCAGACCCGCAGCGCTGTGGTCGACTCGGGGCTGTGCCCGAATGTCATCATCAACTGGGTCTGGATGCCGCCGTGGGGCCCTGACAAGATCACCGATGACGGGCGCGAGCAGCTGCGGGCGCTGGGCTTCACGCTGTAGCCCGCTCCCGGTCCGCTGCCGGGGTGACCCCCCCAGCCGGACGGCGGGTGGGCGGCCGGGCGGCGATTAGAGTCACAAGGTCCGTCGCGCCTCGGCGGCTGACCCCGGAGGTCCCCGTGCCGCACCGCGTACGCCGTCTCGGCACAGCCGCCCTCTCCGCCCTCACCCTGGCGGCCACCGCGGCCGGTCCCGCGCAGGCCAGCCCGCCTAACGGTGGCCACGCCGCCGCCCCGGGGACCAGCCCGGTGCTGACGCCCTTCCGGGTGCAGTCGGTGCGGGTGGTCACCGCGCCCGACGGTGCGCTCGCCGCCCTGGGCACCGTCACCGCGGTCGGCAACGAGACCGCGTCGGCGCAGCTGCTCGTCAGCTTCTACAACGCGGCCGGCGCCGTGGTCGCCAGCAAGACGACGGTCACCGAGGTCGACGACGTCGCCCCCGGTGCCACCTCGGACTTCGGCGCCTTCACCGCCGCCGCCGGCGCGGTGCGGGCGGATGCGACGGTGGTGAGTGCGCTGGTCGACGGCCGGCACCGGCGGTTGCCCCTGTCGGCCTCCGGCATCGCGGTGACCGGCTCGACGGTGTCCGCGACCATCACCAACACCAGTGGGTACTCCACCGCCTCGGGGCTCGCCAGCGTCTGGTTCGACGATGCTGTGGGCGTCGCCGACGTCGCCAGCCTCGCCGTGCCGGCCCTTGCACCTGGCGCGAGCGCGTCGGTCTCGGACAGCCGGCTGACCGGGTTGGGCGGCACCAGCCCGGCGGGGTTCGTCGTCGAGGGCGTCCAGGCCGACGCCGTGCAGGCCGACTACCCGGCGAGCGTCCCCTTCTCCGCCCCCACCGCGGGCGGGGCGGTCACCGTCCGCCCCACGCTCACCGACGAGACCGGCCACGCACCCCTCGTCGGCAAGACGATCGTGGTGCTCCAGCGCAACCAGGACGGCAGCGGGGTGCAGACGGCCGTCGCCCGCGGCACCACGTCGGGCAAGGGCACCGCGACGATCAGCTTCACGTTGCGGCGGGCGAAGCGCTACACGCTGCGCTTCGACGGCGACGGGGTGCACGCGCCCACGACCTTCAGCGACGTCACCGTGCCGTTGCACCTCACGGTCAGCGCGCAGCTCGCCAAGGGCGGCGTCCGACGGGGCCGGCCCTTCACCATCAAGGGCTCCGTCTCCCGTTCCTTCACGGGGGACAAGGTCAAGCTCGAGCGCCGCAAGGGCAGGGACTTCGTGCCGGTGCGGACCGCCTCGGTGAACCGGGACGGCACCTACTCCTTCGCTGGTCTGGTGCAGCGCTCGACCGGCACGTACGGCTACCACGTCGAGCTCGTCAGCACGACCCTGCACGACGGGGCGAGCAGCCGCCCCGTCACCGTGACGGTGCGTTGAGGCGTCCCGGCCGGACGCGCCGCCAGGGTTACGGAGCGCGCATCCCGGACACGACCCGTGGGGCGGGTCTCCCCTCCCGCCCGGCAGCAGAGGAGGACGCGTGGCAGACCTGAAGAAGGGCCAGCGCATCACGGGTGGCGACCGCACGAAGATGGCGGCCGTTGTGAAGAAGGAGTACGAGGGTGGCGCGAGCATCCGCGCCCTCGCCGAGTCCACCGGTCGGTCCTACGGGTTCGTGCACCGGCTGCTCACGGAGACCGACGTCGCGCTGCGCGGGCGCGGTGGCGCGACGCGCGGCGCAGCCGTCAAGACCTGAGCACCGAGCCGCCGATCGAGGCGGGCAGCACCGGGCGCTGCGCCGCCCCCGACGAGCGTCCAGCTCCGGGCCGCGTCGCGGACGAGGAGGGCGCCGCCCAGCTCCGGCTCGACGGCCCGGCCGCCCTGCCCGAGCTGCTCGACCAGCTGCGACGCCTCACTGGAGGAGTGCGGGTCTGCGTCATCCGCGGGGCGTGGGCCCACGGCGGCGGGGACGTCACCGTCCCCCACCCGCTGGAGCCGCTCGGTGGTCAGGTGACGACCGGGCGTGTTGACATCGATCCCGAGGTCATGGCCGGGGTGCTGGCCTGGCTGCCGACGGTGCTGAGCATCGCCGTCGTCGAGGGCCGCGTGGCGCCGGTCCTGCTCGAGCTCGTGCTCGGTTGCGACCTCGCGCTCGTCTCAACCGCGGCCGAGCTGCCCGTCGAGCGGGTGGGCCGGGGTGCGGAGCTGCCCGCGGTCGCGCTCCGGCGCTTGGGCGAGGGCCTCGGGCGGCAGGCGGGGCTGGTGGGCCTGCTCGTCGGCGGCACCCTCGACGCAGACGCGATGGTCACCGCCGGCCTCGCGCTCGGCCCGTACCCCCCGGCCGACCTCGACGCCGCGGTGCTGTCCCTCGTCGGCTGCCTGCTGCGGCCCGACGCCGCGCAGTCCCGCGAGCGGCTGGTCCGCTTCCGTCGGGAACAGAAGCGGTGATTACCTGCTTGCAGGCTCCGACGAGGAGCACCCAGGAGGCCGACCGATGAGCATGCAGGCGCACCAGGCGATGCGCAGCTTCCGCGCCGACCGGTCCATCACCAAGACGAGGCTGGCACCGGGGACCTGGCCGCGGATCGGCGGCTTCGCCCGTCCGTACCGTCGCCCCATCGTCACCTACCTGGCGCTGATCGTGGTCGACGCGGTGATCAGCGCGGGTCTCCCGCTGGTCTTCAAGGCGGTGATCGACCGAGGCGTGCAGCGCCACGACGTCGGGCTGGTGGAGCGGCTCGCGCTGGTCATCGCCCTGCTCGCGGTGGTGCAGGGCGCGATCTCCCTCGGCCAGCGGTGGTACTCCTCGCGGGTCGGCGAAGGCCTCATCTACGACCTGCGCTCGGCCACCTACGCCCACGTCCAGCGGCAGTCGATGGGCTTCTTCACCCGTACCCAGACGGGCGCGCTCATCAGCCGCCTCAACAGCGACGTGGTCGGCGCGCAGGAGGCCTTCACCTCGACGCTCGGCTCCATCCTCTCCAACGCGGTCAGCGTGACGCTGGTGCTCATCGCCATGCTGGTGCTCTCGTGGCAGGTCACGCTGCTGTCACTGGTGCTGCTGCCGCTGTTCATCATCCCGGCACGGCTGCTCGGCGGCCGGCTCCGGGAGATCACCCGGGAGTCCTACGGCCTCAACGCCTCCATGAGCAGCCAGATGACGGAGCGCTTCAACGTCTCGGGCGCCCTGCTGGTCAAGCTCTTCGGCACCCCGGAGGTCGAGGACCGGCGCTTCCGCGAGCGCGCCGCCCGCGTGCGCGACATCGGTGTGACGCAGGCGATCTACGGCCGGATCTTCTTCGTCGCGCTGACGCTGGTCGCATCGCTGGCGCTGGCCATCACCTACGGCGTGGGGGGCCGCTTCGCCGCGGAGGGGGACCTCGGGGTCGGCACGCTGGTGGCGCTCACCGCGTACCTCTCCCGGCTCTACGGCCCCCTGACCGCGCTCTCCAACGTCCGGGTCGACATGATGACCGCACTGGTGAGCTTCGAGCGTGTCTTCGAGGTGCTCGACCTGCAGCCCAGCGTCGTGGACGCCCCCGACGCGGTCGACCTGCCGGCCGACGCGCCCGCGAGCCTGACGATGGAGCACGTGCGCTACCACTACCCGGCGGCCACCGAGGTCTCGCTCGCCTCGCTGGAGACCCCCGGCGGCAGCACCGAGCTCGACGACCGCGTGCCCGAGGACGTGCTGCGCGACGTCACCATCACCGCCGCTCCCGGGCAGCTCGTGGCGCTGGTCGGGCCGAGCGGTGCCGGCAAGACGACGGTCAGCTCGCTCATCACGAGGCTGGACGACCCGCAATCCGGCCGGGTCTGCATCGGGGGGTACGACCTGCGCTCCCTGCGGCTGCAGTCGCTGCGCGACACCGTCGGGGTCGTGACCCAGGAGGCGCACCTCTTCCACGACAGCGTCCGGGTCAACCTCGAGCACGCCAAGGCGGACGCGACCGAGGAGCAGATGTGGGCCGCCCTGGATGCGGCGCACGTCGGTGACCTCGTGCGCTCGCTCCCCGACCAGCTGGACACCGTCGTCGGCGAGCGCGGGCACCGCCTGTCCGGGGGGGAGAAGCAGCGGCTGGCCATCGCGCGCGTGCTGCTCAAGGCGCCGCGCATCGTCGTCCTCGACGAGGCGACCGCCCACCTCGACAGCGAGAGCGAGCTGGCGGTGCAGCGGGCCCTGGACAGCGCGCTCGCCGGTCGTACCGCGCTGGTCATCGCGCACCGCCTGTCGACCGTGCGCGGTGCTGACGTCATCATCGTCCTGGACCACGGCCGGGTCGTCCAGACGGGTACGCACACCGAGCTGCTCGAGCGGGGTGGCCTCTACGCCGACCTCTACACGACGCAGTTCGCACCGCAGGAGCAGCCGGCCGCTGCGTGAGCGGGCACTAGCGTGCGCGCGGTGGAGCTCGACGTGCGGCGGCCCAAGCCGCGCCGGCCGGGTGCGGGCGTGTGGTTCGCGGGGGCGGCCATGGGGCTGCCGCTTCGGCTGCTGACCCGAGAGCGGTGGCGGGGGATGGGGCACGTCCCCGCCACCGGGCCGGTGATCGTCGTGGCCAACCACGTCAGCTCGGTCGACGCCTGCGCGTTGGCGGTCTGGGTCTACGCGGGCGCCGGCCGCTCCCCCCGCTTCATGGCCAAGGCGTCGCTCTGGCGGGTCCCCGTCGTGCGCCAGGTCTTCCGCAGCGCCCGCCAGATCCCCGTGTCGCGCGGCGCCGCTGACGCGAGCGCAGCGCTGCAGCCGGCTGTCGCGGCGCTGTCGCAGGGCGAGGTCATCGTGCTCTTCCCCGAGGGCGGCATCACGCGCGACCCCGATCGGTGGCCGATGCGGGCGCGCACCGGAGCGGCCCGCCTGGCCCTGCTCTCCGGGGCGCCGGTCGTGCCGGTCGGGCAGTGGGGCTCGGACGCGCTGCTGCACCGAGGGTGGTGGCGCCGCCCAGTGGCCAGCATCCAGGCCGGCCCGCGGGTCGAGCTCGGTGACCTGGTGGTCCGCGCCGGGGGTGGCCTGGAGGAGGACCTCCTCCGCGCGGCCACCGACCGGATCATGGACGCGATCGCCGCGCTGGTGGCCGGTCTGCGCGGCGGCCACCCACCTGCCCTGCCCTACGACCCCCGCGCCGCAGCCCCGCCGCCGCCCACCTGAGCCGTTGTGCGTGATCGCCGCATCGGTGCAGGTCAGCGGAGGATCACGCACAACGGGTGGTGAGGGTGTGCGGGTGGTCCGCGCCTACGGTGGTCGTGTGCTGGAGGTCCTGACCGCGGGCGATGTGGTGGCGCAGGTGCGGTGCTGGCTGGGCGCGGCTCGGCGGGTCGCCGTCTTCACCGGGGCAGGGGTCAGCACGGCGAGCGGGATCCCCGACTTCCGCGGACCCGATGGGCTGTGGACCAAGGATCCTGCGGCGCAGCGGCTCTTCTCCCTGCCCGACTACCTCACCGACCCGGAGCTGCGGCGCACGGTGTGGCAGCGCCGGGCCGCGCACCCGGCCCGCTGCGCCGAGCCCAACCCCGCGCACGACGCCATCGTGACGCTGGAGCGCACCACCCGGTTGGTCGCGCTCGTGACGCAGAACGTGGACGGGCTGCACCAGCGGGCCGGCAGCGACGCGTCGCTCGTCCTCGAGCTGCACGGCAGCCAGTGGCAGGTGCTCTGCCTCGGCTGCCGCGAGCGGGGGCCGATGGAGCCGGTGCTGGCCCGGGTGCGCGCGGGGGACCTCGACCCGGCCTGCGAGGGGTGCGGCGGCATCCTCAAGAGCGGGACGGTCGCCTTCGGGGAGGTGCTGCCCCAGGAGGTCTTCCGCGCCGCGCGTGCCGCTGTCGCCTCCTGCGAGCTGCTGCTCGCCGTCGGCAGCTCGCTCACCGTGCAGCCGGCGGCGAGCCTGTGCCGCGTGGCGACCAGGGCCGGCGCGCGCCTCGTGGTCATCAACGCCGAGCCGACTTCCTACGACGCGGTCGCGGTGGCCAGCGGCGGGGCGGTGCTGCGCGGCCGCGTCGAGCAGGTGCTGCCCGAGCTGGTCGCGGGTCTGGCGAGGGCGCCGACCTGACGCGCGGGGGGACGGGTGGGCTGCCAGGATCGCCGGGTGACGCGCGCGTCCGGCGAGCGGCCGCTGCGGCGCTGGCTGTGGGCCGACACCCTCGGCCCGCACTTCCTGCCTGCGCACCACGGCCGCGCGGGTGGGACCCGGGGAGCTGGCGCTGTGGTTCCACCTGGCCTTCGTCGACGGGTACGAGTGGGTGATGACCCGCCGACGTCGTCGGCATGAGCCAGCACGCCGACGGCGGGTTGATGGCCACCAAGCCCTACGCCTCCGGCGGCGCCGACATCGACAAGATGAGCGGGTACTGCAAGCCCTGCCCGTACGACCCGAAGGTGCGGGTGGGGGAGGGGGCCGGTCCCCTCACGGCGGGGTACCGGGCCTTCCTCGACCTGCACGAGAGCGATCTGACGGGCAACAACCGCCTCGCGCCGCCGCTGGCGGGGCTGCGCCGCCGCCGGGACCGGGACGCGCTCGTGGAGCGGGAACGGCTGCGGTGGAGCGCGGCGCCGTAGACCGGCGCCGCGGCTGTGTCGCGGCACCCGGCATTCGCTCCACACTCCTGAGCTCGGCTGAGGAGGTGCGCCGGCTCCCGGAGACGAGCGCCGACGCGCCCAGCACCACGACGACGGCGACGGCCACGGTCGGGACGGCGGCCACGGCAGCGACGAGGGAGACGACGGTCGCGACGGCGCCGGCCGTGAGCACGCTGTGCCACCCGCGTCGCAGGCACAGAGGGACCACGGTCGCGGCGCTGGTGGCCGTGAGCCCGGCGAGGAGGAGTCGGCCGTCGGCGCACACCAGCGCCGCGACGGCCGCTGCCACGCTGATCGGTGGCGCCAGGAGGGCGGGCACCTTGAGCGCCGTGAAGTCGCCGGCACCGTAGGTGACCTGCACCACCAGCGTGGCGCCCGCCGCCACCAGCAGCCACCCGAGGAGCGCGGCGGCGGGCAGCGCCGCCGGGAGCACGACCGCGCTCAGCATCGCGATGGCGAGCAGGACCCAGGTACCCGGCACGAGCAGGCGTCGGGCCGTCCACCGCAGCGCGTCCCCCTCCTGACTGCCCCAGTGCACGAGCATCGGCAGCACGCTCGTCAGACCGATGCTCAAGAAGGCGTAGACGACGCGGGTGCCCAGCGCGTAGACGGTCGCGGTGCCCGCAGGCAGCTGCGCCGCCGCGGCCTGCAGTGTGAGCGCGGCGGCGTACCCCGCTGTCGCGTTGGCCGCCAACCACCTGCTCGGCGCAGGATGGCGGTCTGCTGGTGCGGAGCGCAGGCGCGCTCGCTGAGAGCCCGAGCTGGCGAGCAGGCACGCGAGCAGGCAGGCGTTACCCACGAGCAGCCCTGAGCTCATGCCGACGACGCTGCGCGTGGCCGGCACCAGCAGGGCGGCGCAGGCCGTGGCGTTGGCGGGTACGGCAAGGCCGGCGAGCAGGCTCGACCGGCCCGCGCACGCGCGACGGACCGCGAGCACCCCGGCTGCCCCGGCCGCTGCGCTCGACGCTGCCAGCAGCGCGGCGACCGTCAGCACGCGAGCCGCGACGTAACCCTCGACGAGCAGGAGACCCGCACCCAGCGCCGTCGAAGCCGCCCCGGATGCGGCGGCAAGGGACAGGGGACGGCGCCATCGGCCGGAGTCACCACCCTCAGCGAGCCGAGCCGGGTAGAGGATCCCGACCACGCCGACGGTGAGCACGGCTTGCCCGAATGCGAAGAGGACGAAGAAGGTGTCGGCTGAGCGCGTCGCTCCGACGACGCGGAGCAGGAGCCCGGCCTGCAGCACGCTCAGGCCGGTGGAGGACACGGCGCAGAGCCGGGCGGGTGAGCCGTGGCCGGGCATCAGCCGACGGGCAGCAGGCGTCGGTACAGCTGGAGCAGGGCCTCGTCCGGCTGCCTGAGCTCGGGACTCCCTAGCGGGGGGGTGGTGGCGCTTCGCCCCGCGCCCCGGAGCGCCGCCACCAGCGCGACCGCGTCCTCGGGGTCGACGACGGTGAGGTACGGGAGCACCCATCCCGGTTGGGCGCGGGCCACGGCGGCCGAGACGACGCTCGGCGTGCCCAGCGCGGCTGCCTCGGCCACCGGCAGCCCCATGCCCTCGTACTCGCTGAGCAGCACCAGCGCACGTGCGTGGCGGTAGGTCGCCTCCAGGTCACGGTCGGAGAGCCGGCCCAGCACGCGGGCGCCTCGGCTTCCACCGAGATCGACGAGGTCGTCACCCACCAGGTCCACGGTCAGGTCCGGCGACTCGGCGACGGCGTGCAGCAGCAGGTCCAGGCGCCGTCGCCGCACGGGCGCACCCACGTGCAGGAGCGCCTCACCGCGAGGCATCGGAGGTCCGGGCTCGACCGCAGGGGCACCGACCCCGCCGACCGTCACCCGCCGTCGGGCGACGAGCCGGCGGAGTGATCTGGGCGTGGCGGAGCGGGTCTCCCGGCTGACCAGGTGGAGGGCATCGCACCGCCACACACCTTGGGTGATGGCAGCTCCCCAGACGGCTCGGGCTCTGAGCGGCATCGCGCCCCCTGTCAGGGGACCCCAGTCGTGCACCGTGTACACGCGGCCCCCCTGGGGCGCTGACGGCAGTGCAGGGCCGAGCGAGTGCACGAGCGTGGCGCCGGCGCAGGCACCGGACCGAGGGTGCAGCAGCTCGGCGCGCGCCCGCCCGACCGGCACGACGTCGACCTGGACGGGCAGTCCCGCCGGCCACCGCGCGAGCGCATCCACGACGACCCGCAGGCGAGCGTCGGGTCGCGCTCGGAGGACCTGATCGGCAGCCGAGAGCACCACCCGCTCGATCCCGGTCACCTGCGGTCGCAGACCATGCGCGAGCAGTGTCACGACCGGCGCTGGAACCACGCTTCGACCTGTCGGCGGGAGTCTCGTCCGCCTGGAGCCGGTGCCGGTGGCGGCATGCTGGTGGCCAGCAGCAACCCGTCCCTGAGCGAGGCCGGATCCCCCGGCTGGACGACGATGTGCCCCCCGGCGGTCAACGAGTCAGCCAGACCGCTCTCCGTCGTCGCGACGATGAGGCAGCCGTGGGCCAGTCCCTCGAGGATCGGCAGGCCGACCTGCTCGCGCCACCCGGGCACGCGCCGTGACGGCAGGACCACGATGGATGCCCGCCGGAGCGCCGCGTGCACCTCCTCGCGGCTCGCGGCAGGGAGGAGCCGGACGTCGTCCCGCTGATCCGCGAGGGCGCCGGCGGCCGATCGCTGCGGCCCCTGCCCCATGAGCACGAGGCGCCACCCCGGGCGTTGCTCGGCCACCCAGGGCCACGCCGTCAGCAGGTCGGGCACACCCTTGCGCTCGCTCAGCTCGGACACGAAGAGCACCTCGCGGTCCGGACGTGGCAAGGGTGCGCAGTGCTGGCACGGGCCCAGGGACTCCGTCACGACCGGTCCCACGCGGCCGGAGCGGCTGCGGGGCAGCGCCTCCAGCCACGTCCGCCGGGCCGCCGGGGTGCCGAAAGCGACCTCGTCCACCAGGCGGGTGCTGACACGCCAGAGCGCCCGCAGGCCTGGATCGACGAGGCGCGCGAGCACTCCGGGCACACCCGCGCGCCGCGTGCTGAGCGACTCCGCAGGGGCGAGGTTCTCGATCGCGTACGTGACGACCGACGGACGCAGGCCGGTGGCGCGCAGACCCAGCAGCAGCAGGGCCGTCGGCAACCACGCCCGGAACCACATCGGTTCCGGCACCTCCAGGACCTGTGGCCGGGCGCACCGCACCGCCACGGCAAGGCCGAGCCAGCGACGCTCGATGAGCCGCCCCGCCCACGGGCCGAGCAGGCCGACATCGAGGTCCGTCGCCCGGCGTCGGGCGAGCAGCAGCTGTGTCCCCGGAGACCCCAGCACGGCGGGACCCAGCCGCTCGAGCACGCTGGACCGGAGAACGGGCACGATGACCACTGTCCGAGCGAGTCTCAGTGCAGGCACCCGGTGGAGAGGAGCGGCTGGTGACGCCGGTAGCGCGACGCCTCAACCTGGGCTGCGGCGTGGACGTCCGCCCCGGCTGGGTCAACCTCGACGGCCGCGCGCTGCCAGGCGTCGACGTCGTGCACGACCTGGCTCGGCCGCTGCCCTTCGCCGCGGGCACGTTCGACGAGGTCCTCTGCCAGGACGTCCTGGAGCACGTCGACATGGTCGCAGTGTTGGGAGAGGTGCACCGGGTCACAGCGCCGGGGGCCCGGGTCCACATCAGGTCGCCGCACTTCAGCGGGCACCTCGCCCATGTCGACCCCACGCACGTGCGCGGTGTGTCGGTGGCCACCTTCGACTACTTCGTCAGCAGCGGGCCGGGTGATGACTACTACTTCGACTTCGCCTTCACGGCCGTCGACCGGCGGCGGGTGGTCCTCCCTGACCGCCGCGCCCTCCCGCTGAACCGCCCGGTCGAGCGCTGGGTGAACAAAGGGCCGGGCCGCCAGCAGCTGTACGAAGAGAGCTTCCTGTGCCGGCTCTTCCCCGCGATGAACGTCGAGGTGGAGCTCGTCCGATGAGCGGGGGTGGGGTGACCTGGCGCCGGGACCGAGTCAGCAGCGCGCCGCCGGCGGCGACCGACCGCGGAGCGCCGCGGATCACTGTGATCAACCCGTTGCCACGCGCGCTGGCGCGGTACGAGCTGGCCGTCACGGCCGTCCTCGAGCAGGCTGGCGCCCTGGTCCACCGGACGCCCTTCCCCACGGCGGAGATCGGCGGCGCCGGAGCGCTGGCCAGGGTGCGCGCTGCGGTGGCGGGTGCCAGTGCCCGCCGGCGTCTGCCGAGGGACGAGGCAGCGCTCGTGCTCTGGCCCGCCCTCGGCTTCCTCGAGCCGTGGCTCTGGCCGCAGCACTCGGCGCGGCTCACCGTGGTCTGCCACGATCCCGAGCCGTTGCGCCGACAGCCGGGTCTCGGGTCCAGGTCGGCACGTCTGGGGGCGTGGCGGGCTCGCCGCACCCGGCTCACGACCCTTGCGCACAGCGCCCCCGCTTCCGCCGCGCTGGCGGCGCGCGCGTGGCCGGATGTGCTGGAGCTCCCGTTGCCGATCGGCCCGCTGGCTGCCCTGCCCTGCCTCCCGCGCACGACGATCGCCGTACTGGGCCAGAACAAGGCAGCACGCTCCCTCGACCAGCTGGCCACGGTCGCGGCAGCGGCGGCTCACGCGGCTCCCGGTCACCGGCTCACGGTGGCCGGCAGAGGGTGGCCGGAGCTGCCGGGGTGGCAGGTCGACGCGCGGTTCCTCTCGGAGTCGGAGTTCGACGACCGGCTGGACCGCGCAGCGGCGGTGATCGTCCCGTACACCACGTTCTTCCAGAGCGACGTCGCCGCCCGGGCGTTGAGCCGGCTGGCGCCCGTCGTCGGTCTTCGTCACCCCTTCTTGGCACAGCTGTACGGGCGGAGCTGGCCGGGGTTGGTCGACCACGACACCTACGCCGGGTGGCGCGACGCTCTGGCGGCGGCCATTGCGGTCCCGACCGCCCGCCTCGTCGAGATCAGGGACACGTACGCCCGCACGTGCACCGAGGCCTGGCGTGCCGCGCTGCCGAGCCTCACCCGGCCGGCGGAGCAGCGGTGACGGCCTAGCGTCGCCCCCGTGCGGAGGCTGGCGGTGCGGCGACGGTCCGACGCCCTGCTCGCCGTCGTCGATGCGCTCACCGCCGCCCTGGTGGCGTCGGTGGCGTACCGGCTGCGCTTCGAGGGTGATGCGACCAGCGACCGGCTGACCGTGCGCTACCAGGCGGTCGGGCTGGCGCTGGTGGTCGCCTGGCCGGTCGCCGGGCGCGCGGCCGGGCTCTACCGCCGGGGTGCCCTGCGCCCCGGGACGTCGCTGCTGGAGCCGGCCTCCGAGGCCGCTGGGGTCGTCGGGGTGGCGCTGCTCGTGGTCAACGCGGTCGGCCTCTCGGGTGACCTGTCGCGCGCCTGGGTCGGGCTTGTGGTGCTCGGCCTGGTGCTCGTCGGGATCGGCGTGCGTCGGGTCTTGCGGCGCGGCCGCCGCCTGCTCGTGCCGCTCGGCATCGGGCTGGAGCGCTACGCGGTCGTCGGGGAGCCAGTGGCGTCCCGGCGCCTCGTCGGCGACCTCACCCGTGCGCCCGGCGCCCCGTACCGCGTCGTCGCTGAGCTCTCGGGCGACCTCGCGCCGGTCGACCTGGTCATGCAGGCGCGTGCCTTGCACGTCGACGGGCTCGTGCTGACGCCGGGGGCCGACCCACGGTGGGCCGGCGGGCTCGCCGCCGAGCTCGCCGGCAGCGGGATCGACGTGCTGCTCGCACCCTCGCTGGGCGAGCTGGAGCTCCGGGTCGCCTCCATCGCCGTGCTGCACGGCGTGCCGCTGCTGCGCGTGGCTGGGCTCGCGCCGCGGCGCAAGGCGGTGCGGGTGCCGCCCCGAGACCGCGGCCGCCGGGGCGTGGCGGTGCTGGGCACGCGGGGGATCCCGGCTTCCTACGGCGGGTTCGAGACCTTCGCCCAGGAGCTCGCGGTCCGCCTCGCCGCCGAGGGTGTGCCCACGGTCGTCTACTGCCGCAAGGCGTACTCCTCCGGCCAGCCCACGTTCCGGGGGGTGCGGCTGGTGACCTTGCCGACGCTGCGCACCAAGCACCTCGAGACCGTGGTGCACACCGCCCTCTCGGCGGCCCACCTCGTGCTCTCGGGGGGCCCGCGCGACGTGGTCTTGTGCAACGCCGCCAACGCACCGGTCTTGCTGCTGCTCAAGCTCTTTCGGCGCCGCGTCGTGCTCAACGTGGACGGGCTCGAGTGGCGCCGCGCGAAGTGGGGCGTGGCCGGTCGGTCCTGGTACCGCCTGGGGGAGTGGCTCTCCGTCCGCCTCGCGGCCGTGCTCGTCACCGATGCGGAGGAGGTCCGCACCTACTACCGCGTGCGCCACGACACCGAGTCGGTGATGGTCCCCTACGGCGCGGAGCAGCTCGCGCGGGCCTCGCTGCCGCTGCCTCCCGACCTCGCGGTCGAGCCCGACGGCTACGTGCTCTACGTCAGCCGCTGGGAGCGGGAGAACAACCCGCTGATGGTCGTCGAGGCGCACGCGCTGGCGCCCGACGTCCCGCTCGTGCTGCTCGGGACGGCGACCTACGACGACGAGCTGTCGCGTGAGGTGCACGCCGCAGCAGGGCCGTCGGTCCGCCTGCCCGGAGCGGTCTACGGCGATGGTTACCGCGCGCTGCAGGCGGCTGCGCTGGGTTACGTGCACGCCACCGAGGTGGGCGGCACCCACCCCGCCCTGATCGAGGCGCTGGCCGCCGGCAACGTCTGCCTCGTGCTGGACACCCCGGAGAACCGCGAGGTCGCCGCACCGGGGGGCGCCGTGTTCTTCCAGGACCGCGACGGGCTCGCCGCCGCGCTGCGCCAGCTGGCCGCGATGCCAGCGACCGAGCTGGCGCAGCGGCGGGCCCGCGCCCGTGAGCACGCCGCCCGCACCTACTCCTGGACCGTCGTCACCGACCGGTACGCCGACCTGCTGGGCATCCGCCCGCAGCCCTGACCCGTACGGGTCAAGCACAGGGCCCGTACTGTCGAGGGCCAACCGGTGACCGTCCTCGCCGGCGCGCCCCCAGGCCCCGTGACGGTCGCGCCCCCGGCAGCGGCTCTCGCACGACCCGCCCGGGACGTCCGGGCGCTGGTCGAGACGGCCGCCGTCGCCGTCGCTCTCGCCTGGGCGGCGCTACCCCTCACGGCAGCCGATGGTGGCCGCAGCCCGGCCCGCGTCCGCGACGGCCTTGCGGTCCTGCTGCCCGCGCTGCTGCTCACCCGGCCCTGGCGCCGTCTCCCGCGGGTCGCCACCGGCCTCGGCCTGTGGCTCGGCGCGGCCGCGCTCGCGGTCGCCGCGCTGAGCCCGGCCGGCTGGTCGGGCGGGGATGACGCAGCCGCCTACGGGTACGCCGCCCTCGCCAGTCTGACCGCCGCAGCGTGGGCGCGGACCTCGGGCCGTCGGCTCGCCCTCGCCGCCGGCGTGGCGCTCGGGGGCCTGCAGCAGTGGGGGGCTGCCTTTCCCGCCTGGTGGGGGGGTGGTGATCCCAGCCGGGAGATGATCGGCTCCTTCGGCTGGCACAACCCCTACGCCGCCTACCTCGCGCCGGCCGTGCTGCTCGCGGCGGCCCTGGCGCTGTGGCGGGTGCGCCCGCTGGCCGCGCTCGGCTGGGTGGTCGCCCCGCTCGGAGTGAGTGGCATCGTCTTCTCCAGCAGCCGAGCCACGCTGGCCTTGCTGACCGGCGGCATCCTCGTCCTCGCGGCGGTGGCGATGCGTGCGCGTGCCGACGGGCCGCAGCGCGGTCGGCGGTGGCCCCGCCCGCTGGCGCGCGGTGCCGTCCTCACGGCGGGCTGCGCCGCCGTCACCTGGCTGCTGGCTGGGCCGCCCCTCTTCGCCCACCGTGCGTCGCCCTTCGCCGCCGCGCAGCAGCGCGCCGGGGCGGGGGAGACGCTCGCCGCCAACGGGTACTACCGCGTGGAGTTCTGGCGCGAGGCCCTCGCGTCCTTCCGCGCACACCCGCTGCTGGGCAGCGGGTCCCACACGCTCGCCGCAGCGAGCGAGCTGCTCGTACCGGGTGGGTGGGCGCACTCCAACCTCGCTCACGACGGTCTGCTGCAGACGCTGACCGACGGCGGCCTCGTGCTGGGGCTGCCGCTCGCCGCCTGCTGCGCCGCGGCCCTGTGGCTCGCGCTGCGCTGCCTGGTCGGCGCGGGGCGCGCCGGCACGGTCGAGCCGGTCCGCGCGGCCGCCGCCGTGGCGGTCCTGGTCGCCCTGGCCCACAGCGCGCTCGACTTCGACTGGAGTCACCCCTCGTTGCTCGTCCAGGCTGCCGTGCTGGTGGCCCTGCTCGTCCCGGCCACGACCGAGCGCCCTTCCGCGCGACCAGCCGTCGGGCGCGTCGTGGCCGGCGTGACCCTGCTCCTGCTGGTCGCAGACCTGGGCGTGTCGGCGGCCGCCGCCCGCACCCTTCTCGGGCTGCGCGTGACGGACGTCGGCGTCGCCCAGCGGGCGGACGCCCTCCGGGCGGCGGGCGAGCAACCTCTCGCCGGTCCCACCCCTGCCCGTCGGGTGCTCTCCCTGGCGCTCACCGATGTGTCGGGCCAGCCGCTGCGCATCCCCGTCGCCGATGCAGGCTGGGCGGTGCGGGTGACCGCGCGCCTCGCCGCGGTCGACCCGGCCCTGGCGGTGCAGCGGGCGCGGGTCGCGCTCCACCTCGGCGACGTCGGCCCAGCCGACGCCGTCCTGGCGGCTCACCTCGCGGCTGCGGCCGGTCACCCCGGCTTCACCGCGTCGCTGGCCGCGCTGCTCGGCGACCTGCACCGCGCGCCGCAGGCGCGCGCGCTGCTCCTGCCTCAGCTGGCGCAGTCGCTGGGCCACGGCGCCCCGACCGCGCGCGATCAGGCCGATGCGCTGCTCGCCCTCGACGGCGGTGCACCCCAGGAGCTGGCGCGTTGTGCCGAGCAGGCCGTCGGCGGGGTGCCGGCGGCGCCGCCGAGCGACCAGCCCGACCCCGGGCCGCCGACCGACCCAGCCGGGTGCGCGGCCCTCCTGCGCCCCTGGAGCAGCGCAGGCCTTGCTCGCCCGGGCTCCCGGTCGACCGGCGGTTGACCCGGTGCCGGGGTCCCTCAAGGGGGTCCAGGCCTCGGCCGATGCCTGCCAGGACACCGACGGGGGCACCAGCCCGTGCCGGCCCGAGCCAGGAGGACCCGTTGGACCGCAGCTGGGACCCGACCGCCGCACCGGAGGCCGCCCCGGCCTCCCCGGTGCCGGCGACGCCGTACGCACCCGCCTTCGCGGTGCCGGCGCCGGCTGTGGCCCCCCCCCAGGCGCCGTACGGCAGCCCTGCGCCCCCGGCCTGGGCCGCGCCCGCGCCGACCCGGCCCGCCATCCCTGCCTACCCCGGGGCGTCGGCGCCGCCGCCCCCGCCCCTCCAGGGCCAGCCGCCGCAGGGGCTCCCCTCCCAGGCGCAGCCGCCCGCGGGTCAGGCCCCGGGCGAGGTCAAGCGCCAGGCGCGAGCCTCCATCGAGGAGGACAGCGGCCGGGACGGGCTGCTGCTCAACGACCTGCTCGTCGCGCTCATCGAGCGGGGCGCCTCCGACCTGCACATCACCACCGGCGCGCACCCCACGCTGCGCATCCACGGGCACCTGGTCGCGATGGAGGAGTTCGACGAGCTCACCCCGCCCACGATCCAGCGGATGCTCTACGCCATCATCACCCAGAAGCAGCGGGAGCGCTTCGAGGAGATGTGGGAGCTGGACTTCGCCTACGCGCTGCCCGGTCGGGCCCGCTTCCGCGTCAACATCTACCGACAGCGCGACGCGCTCGGCGCGGCCTTCCGCATCATCCCCTTCGAGATCAAGCCCTTGGAGTCGCTGGGCGTGCCGGCCACCGTGGGCGCCTTCGCGATGATGCCCCGCGGCTTCGTGCTCGTCACCGGGCCGACCGGATCCGGCAAGTCGACCACCCTCGCCTCGATCATCGACCTGGCCAACCGCCAGCGGGCTGACCACATCATGACCGTCGAGGACCCGATCGAGTTCCTGCACGAGCACCGCAAGTGCTTGGTCAACCAGCGCGAGGTCGGCGAGGACACGCACTCCTTCGCGAGCGCGTTGAAGCACGTGCTGCGCCAGGACCCAGACATCATCCTGGTGGGGGAGATGCGCGACCTCGAGACGATCTCGGTGGCGCTCACCGCCGCCGAGACCGGCCACCTGGTCTTCGCCACGCTGCACACGCAGGACGCGGCGCAGACGATCGACCGCATCATCGACGTCTTCCCGCCGCACCAGCAGCAGCAGATCCGGGTCCAGCTCGCCGGCGCCCTGCAAGGCGTAGTGGCGCAGCAGCTGCTACGGACCGCAGACGGGCGCGGCCGGGTGGTGGTGACCGAGGTGCTCGTCTGCACCCCGGCCGTCCGCAACCTCATCCGCGAGGGGAAGACCCACCAGATCTACTCGGCCATGCAGGCCGGCTCACAGTTCGGCATGCAGACGATGGACCAGACGCTCGCCGAGCTGGTCAAGCGCGGGCGCGTCACCTACGACGCGGCGCTGGAGAAGTGCCACCACGTCGAGGACTTCAAGCGCCTCGCCGGTCGGGCCTGAGCACCATGCCGACGCCGAAGGACCGCCGCGCGGGAGGCACCTCGTGAGCACGGCCACGATCCCGTTCACCTACACCGTGCGGAACCAGCACGGGGCCAAGGTCTCGGGGACCATCGAGGCGGAGTCCGCTGCCGCTGTCGCTCGGCGTCTCAAGGCGATGGGGTACGCCCCCATCGAGATCAACGCCCCGAAGACCATGCAGAGGGAGCTGTCGATCCCCGGCTTCGGCCCCAAGGTCAAGCTCAAGGACCTGGCGATCTTCTCGCGGCAGTTCGCGACGATGATCAACAGTGGGCTTTCCCTGCTGCGCTCGCTCAACATCCTCGTCGACCAGTCGGACAACCCGCTGCTCAAGAAGACGCTGCGGGAGTGCCGCATCGCGATCGAGCAGGGCGGCGCGCTGTCGAGCTCCATGTCGGGTCACCCCGACGTCTTCCCGCCCCTGATGGTCAACATGATCAAGGCCGGGGAGGTGGGCGGCTTCCTCGACTCCACGCTCATGCAGATCGCCGAGAACTACGAGAAGGAGGTCAAGCTCCGCTCGAAGATCAAGAGCGCTATGACCTACCCCGTCGTGGTCTTCTGCATCGCCATCTTCGCGGTGGTGGTCATGCTCCTCTTCGTCGTCCCCACCTTCGGGAGCATCTTCAAGAGCCTGGGCGGCACCCTGCCGGCGCCCACCCAGCTGCTCGTGACGCTGTCCGTGTACCTCAAGATCGGCATCGCGCCGTTGGTCGTGCTGGCGATGGGTCTGCTCTTCGGCTGGAAGAAGGTGCGGCACACCGAGAAGGCCCATCGCATCGTCGACCCCCTGCGGCTCAAGATCCCGGTCTTCGGACCGCTCTTCCAGAAGGTCGCGCTGGCCCGCTTCACCCGCAACTTCGGCACCATGCTGCGCTCCGGCGTCCCCATCCTGCAGAGCCTGGACATCGTCGCCGACACCAGTGGCAACGTCGTGATCGCCGACGCGGTACGGGACGTGCAGAGCTCGGTGCGCAAAGGAGAGAGCATCACCGCCCCGCTGTCCAAGCACGAGATCTTCCCGTCCATGGTCCAGCAGATGATGGCCGTGGGAGAGGAGACGGGCGCGCTCGACGACATGCTGCACAAGATCAGCGACTTCTACGACCAAGAGGTCGAGGCGACCACCGAGTCCCTGACAGCCCTCATCGAACCCATCATGATCATGGTGCTGGGAAGTCTGATCGGCGGCATGATCGTGGCGCTCTACCTACCGATCTTCAAGGTCTTCAACCTCGTCAACGGTTAGCCGGCGCGCCCCGCCCGGCGTGCGGGGTCCGCGTTCTGCCCGCCGTACGGCACGCCTCGTCGACCGAGGCCTGACGACACCGTGACCTGGCAGACAAGGCCCGCGCCGCGCCGTCCGGCCCTACGGTTCGGGCATGACCTCCGGCGCGACGGTGGGCCTGCCGGCGGACACGACTGAGGCGCTGCGCAGCCTCCTCGCGACCGGGGGTCTGCGCTCGGCCTTCCAGCCGCTGGTCGACCTCGACAGCGGCGAGGTGCTCGGTTACGAAGCCCTGGCTCGCGGCCCCGCCGGCAGTGGCATGGTCGAGGCCGCCGCGCTCTTCGCCGCTGCCGCCCGCGCGGGTCGTACCGCTGAGCTCGAGTGGTGCTGCCGTGCTGCGGCGCTGCAAGGAGCCTTGGCGGCCGAGCTGGGGCACGGGCTCACCCTCTTCGTCAACGTGCTGCCCGAGGTCCCGTGCGAGCCGGTCCCCCTGCAGCACCTCGACACCATCGAGCGCGCGACGCGGGACCTGCGCGTCGTGCTGGAGGTCACCGAGCAGGCCGTCCTCGCGGAGCCGGGCCAGCTGCTGCGCACGGTCGACTGGGCCAGGGAGCGTGGGTGGGGCATCGCGCTCGACGACATCGGCGCCGACCCCGGCTCGCTCGCGATGATGCCCTTCCTCGAGCCAGATGTGATCAAGCTGGACCTCCGGCTCGTCCAGGCGCGCCCCGACCCCGAGGTGGGCCTCCTGGTGAGCGCCGTGCTGGCCCAGGTCGAGCGCAGCGGCGCGAGCGTCGTCGCCGAGGGGATCGAGACCGACGCCCACCGGGAGGCCGCCCTGGCCATGGGGGCCACGCTGGGCCAGGGGTGGCTCTACGGCCGCCCCGGCGACCTGCCGGCCGGTGGTCCGCTGCCGAGCCAGACGGTGCCGCTCCTGCGCACCTCGGCGCCCCGACCGGAGGTCACCCCCTACACGGTCGTCTCGAGCGCCCGGCCGGTCCGGCGAGGCAACCGCGCGCTGATCGAGGGGATCGCCGGTTACCTGGAGGAGCAGGCCGTCGCATGGCGGGACGGGCCGGTCGTGCTGTCGACCTTCACCAACGGGGCACAGGCGGCCAACGGTCGCCTCGACAGGTACGAGCGGCTCGCGCGCCAGGGGTCCTACGTGGTGGCGCTCGGCGCCGGCATCTCGCCGCGGCTGAGCCGGGGGGTGCGCTCCGCCCGGCTGCCGGCGGGGCACCGGCTGGGCGACGAGTGGAGCATCGTCATCGTCGGCCCGCACTACGCCGGCGCGCTCGTCGCGGTGGCCCGCGACGGTGACCCCGGTGGCCCGACCGCGCCGACCGACGCTTACGACTACGCGGTGACCCACGACCGGGCCGTGGTCATCGCCGCCGGCCGTGCACTGCTCCGCCAGCTCGCGCTCGACGACGCGGTGCTGCTCAGCAGCTGACCCGCCGCTCCGGCCGCTGTGCGGCGAACGGAGCAACGCCGATTGGGCCGGGTCAAGCGCCGAACGGGTGATCTGGCGACAGCGGCGTCAAGGCGCAGCGGCGCCGCCCCGAAGCCCCCTGTGTCATCGACGCCCCGGATGGACCGGGGCGACCCCGTACTCGGTCCGGAAGGGATCACCACCATGCTCGCTCGCATCCGCAAGTCGATGGACGAGAAGGACGAGGGCTTCACCCTCATCGAGCTCCTCGTCGTCATCATCATCATCGGCATCCTGGCAGCCATCGCGATCCCGGTCTTCCTCAACCAGCGCAAGAAGGGCTACGACGCGGCCGCCAAGAGCGACCTGCGCAACGCGGCCACCGCGGAGGAGACCTACCTGACCGACTACAGCGCCTACACGAACGTTGCCGGCAACCTCACCGGGTCGGGCTTCAACCCGAGCAACGGCGTGAGCTTCCCCAGCATCTTCGTCCGGGGGACGACCAGCGCGGACAGCTACTGCATCAACGCGCTCTCGCAGTCCGGCAAGACCTTCGTCTACGACAGCGCCCTCGGCGGCCTGCGGCCCGCTGGCACTGCGGCCTGCACGGCCTGACCCACCTGATCTGAGCCGACCGAGCTGGGCCCCGGGCTTCGGCCCGGGGCCCAGTCCGCTGTCATGACCACGTCAACGCTGGAGGAGCTGAGGTGGACCACCGCCCGCGGGAGACCGGCGTGCGGCTGCGGGCGGCTGTGAGCGAGCAACGGTCCCTACAGCGCACCGCTCCAGCACCCGAGACCTCTCCCGTGCGCACCTCGTGGCTGACGCGGCGGCTCGAGGCCCGCGTCGAGGACGGCGTCAGCCTCGTCGAGGTGGTGGTCGCGCTCATCGTCTTCGCCCTCTTCTCCACCGCACTCGCTGCGACCATCATGCAGACGCAGCGCACGAGTGGGGCGGGGCGCAACCGCGTCGTGGCCGCCGACCTGGTCCAGGGTGCGCTCGAGCAGGTCCGCGACCTCCCCGAGAGCGCCATCCCCGTCGGCTCGAGCAGCAGCACCCAGCTCGTCGGCGCGACGACCTACACGCTGATCCGCAACGTGCAGCTCGCGCAGGACACGGTCGCGGTCAGCCCATGCGACAGCGGGAGCACGAACCGGCTGGCCTACAAGCGCATCACCGAGACCGCCACCTGGCCGACGATCGGTGGCACACCCGCCGTGCGCGCCGACACGCTGCGCAGCGTCAACATCGTCGGCAGCGACGCCGCCAAGGGGGCGCTGGCGGTGAAGGTGGCCGGCGTGTCCGCCCCCGACAGCGGCATCACGGTCGCCCTGACCAACGTGAGCACCGGCGCCACCCTCAGCTCGCTCGTGACCGGCGAGGACGGGTGCGTCGTCTTCGACGCCGTACCGGTCGGGACCTGGCGCGCGACGTTGACCGCGGGCGCCGGCACCTACGTCGACCCGCAGTCCAACGTCGCACCGGCGCAACCGCAGTCGGTCAGCGCGGGAGTCCTCACGCGGCTGTCCTTCCAGTACGACCGGGGCGCCTACCTCACGCTGGCCCCGTCGCTGACCGGCGCACCCACGGACCTCACCGCGACGCTCTACAACACCGGCTTCACGCCGGTGGCCGCGCGCCCGGTGCTCAGCTGCCCGACGACGGCCCCATGCCTGAGCGGAGCCGGGACCCGGGCGAGCACGGCCGTCTACCCGGCCACCGCTGGCTACCAGGTCTGGGGGGGCACGTGCGCCGACGCGGACCCGAGCGCCAGTGTCAACGCCGGTAGCCGACCGGCCGTGCTGAGCGTGACGCCAGGGGGGACGACCGGCGGCACCATCACGGTGACGGCCCTCACCGTGACCTACACCGGCACCAGCGCCGCGACGGTCTACGCGACGCACGTGGCCGACAGCACGTGCGCCGCCGGAGAGACGCTGACCCTCGGCACGATGAGCCCGGGCAGCCGTCCCACCATCTCCCTGCCGTACGGCACGTGGGTGATCAGCCGCAACGCCACCCCGCACACGGCTACGACGAGCGATCAGACCGCGACGGTCAGACCCAGCGGTGCGTCGGCCAGCGGCACGGGTGTGTCGTGAGCCGCCGCTTGCGGTCGGTGCACGCCCGCGCCGAGGCCGGTACGACCCTCGTCGAGCTCCTCGTCGTCATGGTGCTGCTCAGCGTCGTCAGCGCGCTCGTCGCCGGCATCGCCTACACCACCCTGCGCCAGACCAGCAACGCCCAGGTGCTCACCGCGGCCACCGCGGACGCCCAGACGGCGCTGGACCGGGTGTCGCGGTCCCTGCGGGTGGCGGTCGACCCCGACACCGGGACGCTCGGCGGCGACGGCACGGAGAAGTACAGCCCCGGGTTCGTCGTGGCGATGCCGTTCCGAGCGACGTACTACACCCAGGTCAAGAACCTCACCGGCCCGACCGACACGACGACCGGTCCTGAGCTGGTCGACGACAACGTCGTGCCGAGCACGACCGGCGGCTCCGACTACTGGTTGGTCGAGAGCGTGTACGCCGCCGCCGGCACCGCGCCGCCCTACGCCTACGCCACGACCGCCACGACCACGCACGTCCTGGCGCAGGGCCTGGCGAACCCGACCCTGGCGGGGACGCCGCCGCTGTTCACCTACCGCCAGCCGCAGTACTACAACGGCCCTGGCTCGCTGTGCCCCACGCCCGCGCCGGGGGTGGCGGCCGCGCCGTCGACCGTCACGGCCAACCTCTGGGTCGGTTACCAGCCCGGCGTCAACGTCGGCCTGAGCGCCGCCTCGGTCAGCCTGCAGCTGACCCTGTCGACGCAGGGTGCCAACGCCCCGGCCAAGGTCAGCACCGCCCGATCCGTGCCGGTGCTCTCGTCGGTGTCCCTGGACAACGCCAACAACGCCACCAGCCGGCTCGGGACGTGCCTGTGATGACCGTGCACCGTCTCACCGCCCGCCTCCACCCAGCCCGGGGGAGGGAGGACGGCTTCGCCATGATCCTGGTGGTCGGTGTCTGCTTCGCCCTGACGATCGTGGCCCTGGCCGGTCTCGGCTTCGCCACCAACGGGCTCACGAGCGCCCGCCACGAGCAGGACTACGTGACCGCGGAGGCCGCCGCCCAGGCCGGGCTGCAGGATTTCGAGTCGCACCTCAACGTCTGCGACACCTACTGGGACAGCACGTCCGGCTGTTACGCCGCCTCGCCCGCCAACGCGGCCCTCGTGACCAGCAACCCGACCGCGGCGAGCTGGTCGTCGGCGCCGACCGTCCCCGGCACAGCGGGGACGTCGCCGGGCCGGTACGTCTACCGCCTCGTCGCGGGGCCGCTCGACGCCACGAGCCGGGGGACGATCCGCCTGGAGGTGTGGGGTCACTCCAAGAACGTGACGCGCAGCCTCGTCGCCGACCTGCAGAAGACCAGCTTCCTCAACTACATCTACTACACGGACTACGAGGCGCAGGACCCCGGCTCCGTGCCGGCGTCCTACCCGGCCTACACCCAGACCGGTTGCTACACCGACAGCAGCGGGCACACGTACAACTGCCAGTTCGTGGGCATCAGCGCCAGCACCGCGCAGACCGCGTGCGGCCACCACTACTACGACGACGGCACCGGCCCGCGCACCACGATGACCGAGACGGTCCACCTCGTCCCCCAGACGTCGGGCCAGGGCACCGCCTTCGACTACTACCTCAGGTACGGCTGCGACATCTCCTTCGCCGGCGGCGACGTCATCAAGGGCCCGCTGCACACCAACGACGCCATCCTCATCGGCGGCGCGGCGCGCTTCACCAGCCCGCAGACCGAGACCAGCTGGGCGGACGGGGCGACGCCCGCGCCGACCCCCGGCGCGCGCTACCGCGCCGGCGGCGGCTGCAGCGGAGGATGCGCCCCCGACACGACCACCGACTCCTCCGGCGTCACCGGTCAGCTGCCGGAGTACTCCGGTTTGCTCCAGCTCCCCCCGAGCAACACGAGCATCAGAGCGCAGACGGCCGCACCGGCCGCTGGCTGCCTGTTCACCGGCCCGACCCGGATCCTGCTCAAGTCCAACGGGACGATGGACGTCACCAGCCCCAGCACGCGCGCAACGGGGTCACAGTGCGGCACCGGCTTCACCAGCGGCGGCGTGGTCAACGTCGCCGTCCCGAGCAACGGGGTCGTCTACGTGCAGAACCTCCCGAGCTCGAGCAGCGACCCCAACTACAACGCCTCGCCGCGCTGCTCGGCTCCGTGGGCCGGCTCCTACCCCATGAGCAACGAGCTGCTCACCACGGGCGCGAGCGGCGTGCCCGCCTACTACGGCTGCCGCAACGGTGATGCCTTCGTCGAGGGCACCCTCAAGGGGCAGCTGACGATCGCGACCGAGAACGGCATCGAGGTCACCGGCGACACGAAGTACGTCGGCGGTACGACCGGCACCGACGTCCTCGGGCTCATCGCCAACAACTACGTGCAGGCCTACCACCCGGTGCAGTGCAGCAACTACCCCGCGGCCCCCAGCTCCTGCTACAACCTCACACCGCCGGGCAAGAGCGGCCCGCTGACGTCGTTGGAGATCGACGCGGCGATCCTGTCCGTGGCGCACAGCTTCCGGGTCGCTAGCTGGGGGCTCGGCGCCCCGCTCTCCGACGGCTCGACGACCAACAAGCTGCACGTCGTGGGTGCCATCGCGCAGAAGTACCGGGGCGCCGTCGCCACCAGCAACGGCACCAGCGGGGTCGCGACGGGCTACCTCAAGGACTACTCGTACGACCCCCGCCTCCGCCGCCTGCCCCCCCCGTACTTCCTCGACCCGACGCAGTCCCCGTGGCAGCCGGCATCGGTCTCCGAGCAGTAGCCGGGCGCGGCAGGATCCCTTCGTGACCGTGCTCCTGGCCGTGCTCTGCGGTGTGCTCGGCCTGGCTGTCGGCAGCTTCCTCAACGTCGTGATCTGGCGCGTGCCGCGCGGAGAGTCGGTGGTCCGGCCGGCCTCCCGCTGCCCTGGCTGCAGCAGCGAGATCGCCCCGCGGGACAACGTCCCGGTGCTGTCGTGGCTGCTGCTGCACGCGCGGTGCCGCGGGTGCGGAGTGCGCATCTCCGCGCGCTACCCGCTCGTCGAGCTGGCGACCGGAGCGCTCTTCGCCGGCATGGCGGTTCGGCTGTCCGACGCCCACCACGGCTGGCCGCTGCTCCCGGCGTTCCTCTACCTCGCGGCGATCGGGGTGGCCCTGACCGCCATCGACCTCGACACCCAGAAGCTGCCCAACCGCATCGTCCTGCCGAGCTACCCGGTGCTCCTCGCCCTCGTCGCCGTGCCGTCGCTCCTCGTCGGCGATGCGGCGGCGCTGGTCCGGGGGGTGCTCGCCGGAGCGGTCCTCTACGCCGCCTACTTCGTCCTGTGCTTCGTCACCGCCGGCCGCGGGCTGGGCTTCGGTGACGTCAAGCTCGCCGGCCTGCTCGGCTTCGGCTTGGGCTGGCTGGGGTGGCCCTCGGTGCTCGTGGGCGTGCTGGCCGCGCACCTGGTCGGCGGCCTCGTCGTGATCGGGCTCGTGCTCGTCGCCGGCGCGGGCCGCAAGACGCGCGTGCCCTTCGGGCCCATGCTCATCGCCGGCGCGCTCGTGGGCATCTTCGCCGGTGTGCCGCTGGGGTCGGCGTACCTCTCGCTGTCTGCCTGAGCCTTGCCCGGGTCCCTCAGCGCACCCGGGTCCTCAAGGGCCTCCGCCAGGCGCCCGATGCAGCCGGTGACAGACACCGGAGCCAGTGAGGAGCCCCCGTGGCAGGACGTACAGCGGTCGGTCTCGACATCGGGACCTCGGCCGTCCGCGCCGCCGAGATGTCGCTGGCCAAGAGGCCGGCGACGCTCGTGCGGTTCGGCCAGATCGCCCTGCCGAGCGGCGCGGTCCGGGCCGGCGAGGTGATCGACACGGACGTGGTCGCCACGGTGATCAGGACGCTGTGGAGCCAGGTCGGCTTCTCGACGAAGAAGGTCGTGCTGGGCGTCGCCAACGCCAAGGTCGTGGTGCGCCAGGTGGACCTGCCGTGGATGCCGGCCGCCGAGCTGCGCCGCTCGCTCGCCTTCCAGGTCGGCGATTTCGTGCCCATGCCGATCGAGGAGACGCTGCTCGACGTGCACGTGCTGCACGAGCACGTCGACGAGTCGGGCAAGCGCCTCATGCGCGTGCTCCTCGTGGCGGCCCTGCGACCCATGGTCGAGAGCTTGCTCGAGGCCGTCGGCAAGGCCGGCCTGACCGCGACCTCGGTCGACCTCACCAGCTTCGCGGTGCTCCGCGCGCTCTCCGGTCTCGACACCCTGTCGCTCACCGACCAGGCCGAGGCGCTGGTCGACATCGGGGCCAACGTCACCAACATCGTCGTGCACAAGCAGGGTGTCCCATCCTTCGTCCGCATCCTGCTCATGGGCGGCGACGACATCACCGGCGCCGTCGCGGAGCGCCTCGGCATCCCGCACGAGCAAGCCGAGCTGGTCAAGGTCGAGCAGGGCCTGTCCGGAGCCGGGTACGAGGGGCCCGACGCCCACCCCGCCACCCGCGTCATCGCGAGCGGCGCCGCCGAGCTGGTCGAGGAGGTCATGGGCTCGCTCGACTACTACCTGACCCAGGCCAACGCGCAGCCCTTGGGCCGCATCACCCTGTCCGGCGGTGGTGGACAGCTCACCGGCCTCGACGCCTGGCTCTCCGCCGCCACCAGGCTGCCGGTCGAGCGCGCCGAGCCGATGGCGGCGCTGCGCATCGGCAAGGTCGGGCTCAGCCCCGAGCAGATCGAGCAGGTCCGCCCGCTGGCCGCCGTGCCGCTCGGTCTCGCGATGGGAGCCGTCTGATGGTCGGCCTCACGGTGCGGAAGCCACCCGAGCCCGAGCCCGCAGCGGGCGGTCAGCTCACCAGCTCGCAGCACCTGCTGGGTCAGCGCACCGTGCGGGTCAACCTGCTGCCGCCCGAGGTGCACGAGGCACAAGTCCTGCGCCGCTGGCAGCTCGGCGCCGGTGCCGCGGTCGTCGCGGCGGCCGCCGTGGTCGGTCTGCTCACCGTGCAGGCCCACTCCCAGCTCGCCTCTGCTCAGGACGCGCAGGCGAGCGCCGAGACCGAGCACGCGCGGCTGACCGCCCAGCGCGACAGCCTTGGCAACGTCGACGCCCTCTACACGCAGGTCGACCGCGCGACGGCCATGCGGGACGGCATCCTCACGACGAAGGTCTCCTGGTCCCGGGTGCTCAACGATGTCAGCCTCCGGCTGCCCGACCACGTCTGGTTCGACGCGATGGCCTTCACCGAGGCGGCACCCGCAGCGAGCGGTACGGCGACCGGCACGGTCGGGGCGGCCGCCGCCGCAGGGACCACCCCGGCGGCCTCCGGTGCCGCCGGCACGCCCGGCTCCGCCCCGATCGCCGCTGCCGGCAGCGCCGCCACCGCGACCGGCGCTCAGGGCGCTGCCTCCACCGGCGCTGCGGCACCCGGGGCGACGGGGGCGGTCAGCCCGGTCACCCCGGTGGCGCCGACCACCGGCTCCATCGGGACGATCACCTTCAACGGGTCCGCGTACCTGCACGACGACGTGGCCGAGTGGCTCGTCCGGCTGGCCAAGATCGACGGCTTCACGGGCGTGAACCTCACCAGCTCGACGGAGAAGCTCGTCGGCCAGGGGACGACGCCCGTACCGACCGTCAGCTGGGCGATCAGCGCCCAGCTCAGTGCCGCGGCGCTCGCGGCGAACGGAGGCTCGCCGTGAGGTCGACCAGGACGGTGCTCGCCATCGGCGGCGCCGCAGCGGTGCTCGTGCTCGTGGTCGGGTGGTTCCTCCTGATCAGCCCGACGAACGGCAGCACCAACGACACGACGACGGCCACCAGCGGGGTGGTCAGCAGCAACGCGACGCTGCAGCAGCAGATCGTGCAGCTCAAGGAGCAGTCGAAGGCCTACACGGCCAAGCAGGCCGAGCTGTCGAGCATCGGCCAGCAGGTGCCGTCGGCCCCGCAGCAGCCGGCGCTGATCCGGGCGCTGAGCCAGGCGGCGAGCGATGACGGTGTCGACCTGGTCAGCCTCACGCCGGGGGCGGCCGTCCCGACGGCCGCGGCGGGGGTCGGTGCCGCGAGCTACTCCACGCTGCCCTACACGCTGCAGGTCGAGGGTGACTACACCGGGATGCAGCAGTTCATGCTGTCGCTCGAGCAGCTCAAGCGCATCTTCCTGGTGCAGCAGCTGAACCTCGCTCCCGCGACGGGTGCCGCCGGCGGCAGCGCCGGCCGCCTGCCGGACGGGGACCCCCAGACCAAGCACACGTTGACCGCGACCATCGGCGGCGCCGTCTACACCACCGACGCCTCGACGACCACGAGCTCCCTCCCGGCCCTGGCGGCCGGCTCGGCGGGGGCCCCGACCGGTCTGAGCACCCAGGGAGCCCAGCGATGAGCGACGAGCCCGACCTGCCCGCCTTCGACGACCCGGACACCGGGCGACGCAACAAGCTCATCGCCGGTGGCGTCGTGGCGGTCGCCGTGCTCGGGCTCGGCGGCTTCGCCCTGGTCTCCGGCGGCGGGTCCACGTCCTCGACGACCGCTGGCGCCGTGCCGCGCGGCCGGGCGGCGGCGGGCGCCAGCGTCTCGGCAACCCCTGACGCCCCCCTGCCGGTCCTGCGCGGGGCGATCGGTCACGACCCCTTCGAGGTGCCGCCGGCGGTCGCGGCGGCCGCTGCGCCGCCCGCCGCCGCAGCCGCCCCCGCCGGGCCCGCGCTGAGTCCTGCCGGGCCCGCGCTGGGTCCTGCCTCGCCCGCGCTGAGCCCTGGCTCGGCAGGGTCGAGCCCTGCGGCGGCCGTACCGACCGGGGCCCCCACCGAGGTGGCAGTGGTCCCGGTGGGCGCGCTCCCGTCCGGATCGCTCCCCCTCAGCGCTCCCGCGCAGGGACCGTCGACCCTCGTCAGCGCGCCAGGGGCGGTCGGCGCGGGCCGCACCAGCAGCGCGCCGAGCTACAGCTCGCTGCAGCTGCTCGCCGCCCACCACGTGGGCTCCACCTGGACGGTGGACGTCCGCGTGGGCGCCGCCACCATCAAGGGCGTCCCGCCGGGGGGCGGTCTCATCGCCGCCTCGCCGTTCACCTACGTCGGCGAGAGCGAGCTCACCGGCGGCCGCACCTTCACCTTCGCGGTCGGCGAGGGCACCTACGACCTCATCCCGAGCGCCGTCCTCGAGCCCGGCAGCCTGAAGCCAGGGAAGTCCGAGCTGGTGGCCGTCGGCTCGGACAACGTGGACGGCGGGCTCTGACCGGCCCGTGACATGGAGCAGGTAGCGGAGGCCGCCCACCACCGTGAGAGAG
>JAABUO010000532.1_pt1 | contig 70862 bp, 65 predicted proteins | sample 5559291 | NCBI WGS metagenome assembly JAABUO01 (sample SAMN10711878, study PRJNA513372) | rock metagenome | isolation source: Antarctica rocks | place: Antarctica: Victoria Land, Finger Mt sud
CGTTAATCATTGCATTAGCAAACATCTTGTCAGCAAAGCACTCGTTGGTCAAAGGGCAATCGCGATTGAAGAACTCTCGTTCATCAATCAGCGGGTCGCGGTGAAAAAGAACCAGCGGTATGAGCGGTGAAAAAGAACCAGCGGTATGAGCGGTGAAAAAGAACCAGCGGTATGAGCGGCTTTCTTGGGCATTCGCACAACTGCGGGCGTTCCTCGCCTACAAGTGCGAAGCGGCGGGTATCCCGCTGATTGTCATTGACCCCAGGGACACGTCCCGAACGTGTCCTGCCTGTGGTCATTGTGCCAAAGAAAACCGACGTACCCAAAGCGAGTTCCTTTGCAAAGAATGTGGCTTGCAAGACAATGCGGACTGGGTTGGCGCGGTCAACATCAGACGCAAAGGATTGGAAGCACGGGCGACCTTAAGTACGCCTACGGACGGCACGAGACAAGGATGTTCTCAGAGGCATTGCCTTTCGTGACTGTCAAATCCCACAGGCTTTAGCCGTGGGTTACTTAAAAGTTGAGATAGCAGGTTGCGGCGACACAATACGTTTCGCCGTGTAAAATCTCAGGACGTATCTGCTTTCAGCCGCAAGGCTGTTTCAGATGGTCTCATCCCCTTCGGGGGATATGGACACGGGCCTCCGTAAGTCGGCCTATAGTCGGCACGAGCAAAAGATAGCATTAGAGGCAAAGCCTTTCGTGACTGGCAAAGCCGCTTCCTTCAGGGAGCGGTTACTTACTTACTGGGATTACCTCCATCTGTTAGTTCGCATCTGTTAGTTCGGCGGTGAGCGGCGAATTTCCTGCCGACGCGCCTGTGACAAAGTTCACGCGCGGCGCGTGACGCCCATCCCCGCCGCCCCGCCGTTCCCCGTCTATAATAGGCACATCAACGCAAACGGAAGCGACGAGCGGGACACGGGGGACGCGATCATGCAGCAGGCCATCCACAACGCCATCACCATCAAGACGGCGACGACGGGCCGCCGCGTCAGCCTGGGGCGGCGCATCGCGCAGACGTGGGACCTGGCCGGGGCGCTCGCCCTGATGGACCTTTTGCATAAGGGCGGGGGAAGAGAAGGGCGGGGGAACCCCGCCCTCCTTTTTATACAGTCTTTAAGAGCCGCCGGCGACGGGCAGCGGGATATTCTGGTCGAGGTGGGCCTGCGGCATCAGGTCAATGTCCCAAGTCTTGGGGGCGATGCCCAGGCCCGGCGTCGGCTGGAGGGTGACGGTGTGCTTGCCGGCGGGCAGCGTGGCCCACTCGCCCAGCGCCAGCCCGAGCACCGGCTGCCCGTCCACTTTCACCCACTGGGCGGACACGCGCACGAGGGCGGGCTTCGGGGCGGCGGGGTCACGGGCGATCCAGCCCGAAACGGTGTACCAGCCGATGGCGGCGGGGGCGGCGGGCGGCAAGGGGATCTGCTGCTGGAGGTGGCCGGACGGCGCGAGGTCAATGTCCCAGGTCTTGGGGCCGACGCCCAGCCCCAAGGCGGGCTGGAAGGTGACGGTGTGCTTGCCGGCGGAAAGCTCCGCCCACCCGCCCTCCACCAAGGCGGGCATGGGCCGGCCGTCCACCTTCACCCACTGGGCGGGCGCGCGCACCAGGGCGGGCTTGCCGCCGTCGGGCGCGGCGGACGCGGCCCAGCCGGAAAGGGTGTACCAGCCGACGGCAGGCGGGGAGACGGCAGGCGGGGCGGACGGGGAGGCAGCGGCCGTTGCCGGAGCGGAACGGGCGGGCGCGGCGGCCAGAAGCGCGTCCGCGCGCGGCGCGACCGGCAGAAGGACCCGGCGGGTGACGTGCGCGCCCGGCGTCAGAGTCACCCATAGGCCGGGGTTCGGGCTGAAGCCGCTGCCGGCGGCGGGGACGTAGGAAACGAAGTGCCTCCCGGCGGGCAGCGCCGCCCAGCCGCCCGCCGCGAGCGACGAAACGGGGCGCCCGTCCACGACCACTGCGTTTGCGGGGATGTTTCTCTCCTGTGCCGGATGGCCTGGAACAGTGAGGTCCTGCCGGGCGTAGACGGAAAGCCAAGCCTGCCCAGACGCAGCCGGCGGGCGCGCGGCCATGCGGACGGGAGGCAGCGGCTTGGGCGACGGCATTGCTTTAGGCGCCAGGGGCGGGCGGTTGGCCGGGCCGGCGACACCGGCCACGATCTCCGGGTGTCGCCGGAACCGGGGGCGGCCGGTCACGGGCGCCTTCTCGCCAAGCCCCTTCTCGCCGATCATTTTTCCTGAGCGGCGCTCCTGAAGCGAGGCCGCCACGGCGACCCGCACCGGCGGCGGCTTTGCCGAGGAGACGCGCCGAGTCGCGGCGGGAACGGCGGCGACGGCGGCGGGGCGCTCCGAAGGATGAGGCGGCGTCGAGACCTTCGCCGAGGACTGCGCCGGCGCCCCGGAGGGCGAAGCCGGCCCCTCCATCTTCCAAACAGCGATGCCCCCCAGCGCGAGCAGCGTGGCCCCGGCCGCCGCGCCGACCAGCGTCCCGGTCCGGCGGGAAGCGACGGCCGCCGCCCGCTCCTCCGGCGCCCCCGTCCCGGCCTCCACCGCCGAGCGCAGGCCGGCGGCGAACTGCCCCGCCGAGGCGGGCCGCGCGTCGGGAGATTTGGCCAGGCCGCGCAGGATGGCAGCCTCCACCTCGGGCGACAAGTCCTGCCGGTGGGACCGCAGCGGCGGCGGGGCTTCAAAGACCTGCCGGTGCATGACCGAAAGCTGCGCCTGCGTGCTGTTGTCGGCGGCGGGGAACGGCGGCGTGCCCGAGAGCGCGAAATAGGCGACGGCCGCCAGCGAGTAAACGTCGCTGCGGGCGTCGGGGACGGTGCTGCCGTGGATCTGCTCGGGACTGATGTACTCGATCGTCCCTAGGAGATCGCCCATCACCGTCAGCGGCGCGTTCTGGTCCACATGCGCGACGCCGAAGTCGGTCAGCCGGACCGCGCCGTGCGGGGGAATCAGGATGTTGGACGGCTTGACGTCCCGATGCACGACGTCCTCGATGTGGAGACAGTCCAGCGCGGCGGCGATGCCCTGGATGATCCCCGCCGCGCGCATCGGGGCCAGCGGCCCTTCCTCCGCGACCAGGGCGGCCAGGGTCCGGCCCGGCACATACTCCATGACCAGGGCGGACGGGTCGCCGTCTTGGAACCGGTACAGGGCGACGATGTTGGGGTGGCGCAGGCGGGCCATGACGGCGGCCTCGCGCCGGAAACGGTCGGCGGCGACCCGGTCCCCGGTCGCGCGCTGGGTCTTGACGATGACGTCGCAGTGGTGGACGCGGTCCCAGCCCCGGTAAACGGCGGCCAGCGGGCCGCGGCTGAGGGGCGTCGGCATCAGGGAGATGCCGAGCAGGTCGGGCCGCACGGGAAGGCCGGGCACGGGAGACGCGGCGAGGCCGTCCGAGTCCCTGTCAGGCTGCTGCTCGTCCCTATCTTTCTGCATGGTCGTTTCCCCCATTCCTCATTTTCCCAAGATGTGCCGATGTCTAACAGCGGCAGATTAATGCGGGGTAACAAAACAAACGGAAAAAGGCCCGGAAGAGAGCGCGCTCTTCCGGGCCTGTCGCCTGCCGAAACTATCCTACTGATTATCCTACTGGACGTTCAGCGCGAAGTCGTCCGCGACGAACGAGGTCTGGAGGGACGAGTCCTCCGCGCCGACGAGGTAGACCTGGATCGTCTGGCCCTTGTAGGCCGAAACGTCGAACGTCTTCAGGCTGTAGCCCGTGGCGGCGTTGAGGTTGGAGTACGTCGCCAGCGTCTTCAGGACTGCGCCGGAGGAGCTGCGAAGCTGCACCTTGAGCGTGTCATAGGCCGACGTTTTCGTGGTCTCCGCGGTGTCAATGTGCAGGTAGAAATTCAGCGTGGCCTTCGTGATCGCTGACGGGATCGCCACCGTCTGCGAGAGCGTGTCGGTGTGGGTTGTGCCGTAACCGTTCAGCCAGGCCTTCCACACGCCGCTGTGGGCCGCCTCGCCGGTCGAGTTGTCAATGACGCCCGCCGAAGCCACCCAGGGAGCGGGGTTGGCCGCGCCGTTCTCGAAGCCCGGATTGCCCAGAAGCTGCGCGGCAGTCACGGGGGCCGTGGGCTTGGCGCCAGCCTCGCCCGACTTGGCGCTCGTGCCCCCGGCGTTCACCGCGGCGACCTGGTAGAAGTAGGTCGTGCCGTTGGTCAGGCCCGTGTCCGTGTAGCTCGTGGCCGTCAGCCCGCTTTTCAGCAGGGTCTCGCCGCCGCTCGCCGTGCCGCGGTAGACGCTGTAGCTCGTCGCCCCCGCGCTCCCGGTCCAGGCCAAGGCGACCTGGGCGTTGCCCGCCGTCGCGGTCAGGTTCGTCGGGGCGGCGGGAACGGCGGGGGGCGCGCTGCCGCCGCCGCTCAGGTCCGCCAGCAGGTTCGCGCCGTTGAACGTGCCCAGGCCGGTCGCATCGTCATAGCCCGCCACGGCGGGATAGAACAGGTTCGTGCTGCCGTCGGCGATGTCGTGGAAGTCGCTGCCATACCGGGCGCTCCCGGCGGTGCTGTAGAGCGTCGTGTTGGCGAAGCCCAGCGTCCCCAAGCCATTCGCCGCCCGCTGCTGGTTGACAAGGGCCGTGAAGGCGGCCCAGAGGGGCGCGGCGCAGGATGTGCCGCCGTAGATGTTCCAGGCGCCGTTGAAATAGATCGCGTAGCCCGTGTTCGGGTCGGCGTCCAGCGAAACATCCGGGACGTTGCGCATCGTCGTCGAGCCTTTCGACGCCGCCGATCCCGCCACGCCGGACTGGTAGGACGGGATGGCCCAGACGGCGCTGATGCCGCCGCCCCCGCCGCCGCCCTTGATGGAGCCGCCGTTCCAGGTCTTTTCGGACGAGTACGCGCCGCCTGCGCCCGCCGTGGTCAGGGACGTGCCGCCGACGCCGACCATGTACGGCTGCGAGGCGGGGTCGTCCACGCTGAGGGTGGAGCCGTCGTCATACGCGCCGCTGTCACCGGCGGCGGCGAAGATGGACTGCCCTTGCGCGCTCATTTGCTGGAAGGCCGCGTTCTCGCTCGACCGGACGCTGGCCGAGGCCGAGTTTTCGGCCTCGCCCCACGACGTGCTGATCTCTTTGGCGGCGTTGTCCGTGGCGATCTTGTTGTAGGTGTCCACGACGCCCGCACTCGAATTGGGGGCCTCGTAGACAATGATCTTGGAGGCGCCGGGCGCCAGGGCCGCCTGCAACTCGATGTCCAGCGTCACCTCGCCCGCGCCGCTGCCCGACGCGCCCGAATAGCCGTCCACCAGGACGTTCTGCAAGGGGATGGCAGGCAGGCCGAACTTGGTCTCATACGCCGTGATGTCGCTCGCCTTGTACCCGTCCAGCTCGAACAGGCCCAGCGTCTGGCCCGCGCCGGTCTGCGTCACTCCTGCCAGGTTGTAGGCCGTCTTGATGTCGCTCGGCGTCAGCCCCCCACCCGGCCCTGACCCGGTCTGATGGGACACGGCGTAAGGGTCCAGGAATGGGGAAAGCATCGGGTCAAGCCGGACGCGCGAGTGCGGACGCCACTGCGCGGCGTTGTCCAGCCCGATGACTCCCGACACCAGGCCGACGAGGGCCGTGGGGACGCGCGGCTCGGCGTCCGGCGCATAAAAGAAGCGCCCGTCCTCGCGCCCCTGGTAAACCAGCAGGTGCAGGCCGAACGCGCGCTCGGCCTGCCCCGCCGTCGCGGCGACGTCCAAAACCGTGCGGTTCGGGTGCGTGGCGATGACGGTCAGCCCCATCGCCCGCGCATAAGCGGCGACGCGGGCATAGTCCGCCTGCGTCGGGCTGAAGCGGTCGGCGAACTCTTGGGGCGTCAGGAACTGCCCATAGCGGGCGTCACTGGGGTCGGACAGCCCGCGCAGCAGGTCGGCCAGTTCGGTGGGGCGGCGCAGCGGCAGCGTCAGGGCCAGGGACAGCGTCCGGGACGAGTCCAGCGCGCCGACGGCCTGCGCCCGCGCCACGGCGGCCGGAATGTGGCCGGGGAGCGCGCGAAACGCGGGAGAAGCGGCGGAAACCGTGGGGGAAACCGTGGAGGAAGCGGGAGCGTCGGCGGCGACGCGGTCAGGCGTTCCGAGCGCTGTCAGTCCGAGCAGGGCCAGGCCAAGAGCGGCAGCCGTTCGGCAGGCGCGGCCGGTGCGGGAGGGGAATCGCATGGTTACTACGGGTCCTTTCGATGTCTGCGTAGGACGCAGCGGTCAATGGTAGAAGGAGCACATCACGGAAAGGCCGGCGCATCCAGGTTCGAGTCACGACACCGGCCTGGCCTAATTAACAGCATTATGCCGCCATCTGTTCCCGCCATCTGTTCCCACATGTCACGCTTTTTCTCCTCCGAGACCGTTACTCGCGCCAGGCGGACGAACGGATGCCTGAGACGGCCCCAGAGCCTGCATCGTCCCATGAGATCGGAGGGCGAACACAAGGTTCGCCCCCAGACGGCATTTACTTTCTCGCCCAGTCTAGATCCCGCCCGATCAGCAGTTCCGTCATCTCGGCGTGGTGCGTGTTCTTCATTGGGATCGGCAGCGTGTCGAAGCCGTGACGCCGGGCTAATTCCTCCACATCCCGGTCGTTGTCGTAGGTCATCAGGAAGTCGCCCGCCAGCGTCCCGGCCACGGCGAAAAGGCGTTCGTGGTCCAGCGCGGAATGCAGGTACAGGCGGCTCCCCGCCTTCTTGCCCGCGCCTGCCGTGTAGGGCGGGTCAATGAAGAACGCTGCGTCGGCGCGCTCCGCCCAGCCATACATGACCGCGATCCCGTCGCCCTCGCAGAACGTGATCCGGCTGCGGACGGTGTCAATATCCAGGATGCGCCGCTTCAGCGTCTCGGGATACCAGCGCGACATAAGCCCCTTGCCGTTCTCCCCGTGCTTGACCAGGCCCGCGCCGGGCGCGAGGATGCCGCCCCGGTTGATCCGGTTCTTGAGGATCGTTCGGAACGCAATCTCGCGCGTTCCGCCGCTCGTATTCCTCAGCGCCGCCGCCGCTGACTCCGGCGTGAGGTCAAAGCCGGTGATGCGGTCGGAGAGCCAAGCGGCCTCCCCATTCAGGATCGTCCGCCAGACGGCCGCGACCTGGGGGTCAAGCTCGATCATCAGGACATAATCGGCCAAGCGCTCGAAGGCAGCGGTGAGGCTGACGATCCCGCCGCCTGTGAACGGCTCCACGAGATGAGCCGGGCGGCGCGGGAACGATCTTAACCACTGCCGGACACGGGGGATCAGCCACGTCTTACCACCGGGATATCGGAACGGGCTGCGCTGCGGGACCGAGGCAACGTTGACAATCGCCTCCCGCAGAGTGTCATCAAACAGCGAGTATTGCGCCGCCGGTTCGGAGATTTGATCAGAGGTTAGGGTCAAGGGTGCGTTCGGGAAGATCGTCGCCATCTTTAGCCTTCCTAGCTTTTCAGCCTTTGTGCTTATCCGTTGGATGAACCGTGCTTCATTGCCTGCTTCAAAGTGGGTGATCGCCAGCAGCGCGGCCTCAAACTTAGTATACACCGTTTTGTCCAAAGTGAGCACATTGACGTTTTGGACAGGGTTGGGAACCAAGTCATACACGAACCAGGCAATATCCACTTCTACTTCGTCTACTTCTTCCAGAGCAGGGAGCGTCCTGTAGAAGCGTGCATCCAGCGCCACCGCCATTTTGCGGCCCCAGCGACTCAGGATGCCGCCTTTGGAGAGGAGCTGCGGCGCAAGCCGCTTGCGAGAGGAGGAAAGAAAGTCCGGGCATGGAGGGTTCGGCTGCCCCCGCCGGGTCTTCCATATAGTGCTCGAAAGCACGGCGAATGTTGCCGGAAATGTAGACCGCCTGTACTTCCAGCGAGTCATAGTCGGTGACGCGGCCCTGGGCATCGGGAACTAGCAGTACCACATCAATGCTGCCCACGGATTTGCCGTCTTGATCCGTCAGGCGCACCTCCGTGACGCGCTCGGCGTCGGTGCCCAAGGGGAAGAAAAACCCGGCGGCGTCTCGCGCAATCAGCCATTCCTGCTGGAACCGGACGGGACAGGTGATGACACGCTCACCGCCCGTGTTGAAGACGCTGCACACGCCGAGCGGGTCATCCTTTTTGTCTTTGTTGCACTTTTGAAGAGTGCCGTCTTTTCTCTTCTCCTTAAAAGGGCATAACCGGCCCTGGCGGCAGTGGTCGGCCTCGGCGGAGAAGTTGTCGGTCGGGTAGCCGAACACTTCGGCGAGCGGGTGATTGGGCATGGAAGGTTATTCGTCGCCATGCGGCCGATTTCCTTTGACGGCAGACGACGAAAAACGGGCGCGGCCCCCACCTGGGAAGCCGCGCCCGTTTTGCTGTCTGTGCTTACTTGCCGGTGTAGGCGACGCGCCAGACGGAGTTTGAGCCGTCATCCGTGACCATCAGGGAGCCGTCGTGGGCGACGGTGACGCCGACGGGGCGGCCCCAGACGGCGTCCTCGCTGGTGACGAAGCCGGTCAGGAAGTCCTGGTACTCGCCCGTCGCCTTGCCGCCTGCGACGGGCACCAGAATCACCTTGTAGCCCGTCCGGCCCGCGCGGTTCCACGACCCGTGCTCGGCGGCGAAGATCTGGCCCCGGTAAGGGGCGGGGAAGGCCGACGCGCCGGACGGCTTGGCCGGGTAGAAGGTCAGGCACAGGCTCGCCATGTGCGACTGCACCAGCACATCCGGCACGATGACGCGGCCGGCCAGCTCGGGGTGGGCATCCGGGTAGCGCGGGTCGTGATGGTCGCCGATGTAGTACCAGGGCCAGCCGTAAAAGCCGCCCGGCTTGACGTGGGTGACGTAGTCGGGAACCAGCATGTCGCCCAGGGTGTCCCGCTCGTTCACCGAGGTCCAGAGCGTGTCCGTGCCCGGCTGGTAGGCGATGCCGACGGGGTTCCTTATACCCGAGGCGTAGATTCCCAGGAACTTGCCATCCGGCGTGTAGCGTAGGATGTCGGCTCGGTGGAACTCGGCGGGCGTCGTGTCCGGGTCGTCGTTGTTGGAGTGCGAGCCGACCGAGACCAGCATCGTTTTGCCGTCGGGCGAGAAGGCCAGGTCGCGCGTCCAGTGCCCGCCGCCGCGCAGCCGCCCGCCGCCGGGAATGCCGGTCGGGACGACGTCTTCGGCCTGGCCGGTCGCCTTCAGGTCGCCGTTGTGGTAGGCGAAGCGGACGACCGAATCGGTGTTGGCGACATAGACCCATGCCGGGTCCGGGCCGGCGGGGTAGAAGGCGATGCCGAACGGCTGGCGCAGGCCCTCGGCAAAGACCGAAGTCGTCTCCACCGCGCCGGCCCCGTCGCGGGCGCGCAGGATTTTGACCCGGTTCGCGCCGCTCTCGGCCACGAACAGGTCGCCGTTGGGGGCGGTGACGATCTTGCGCGGATTGCTGAGATCGGCAGCGAACAGCGACACCTGGAAGCCCGCCGGGGCCTTCGGGATGACGCCTTCAGGACGCGGGGCCATGTTCGCGCCGTGGTCCACCGAAGGCGTCGCGTGCGGCGGCGGCATGTCGCCCACGCGGATGAGGCGGCGGACGCCGGGTGCGTCCGTGGACCAGTCGCCATAAGCGGCCTGGCCGGTGAGCAGCTTTTCGGCTGCGGCAGGGGCGCGGCGGACCTGCGCGACTTTGGGCGCGGCAGGCGCGGCGTGGTGACGGACGGCGTAAACGGAACCCGACGCAGCCATGAGGGCGGCGGGAAACAGGAGCAGCGGTTTGAGGAGCAGTGCTTTCATGCCCCCTTGAACGCCCTTGGGGAGCGGAGGGTTCCCGCCTCTTCCCTGTGCCCGCAGGAGTGCCGGTTTTTCCGCGAAAGGCCGAGAAAACCGCCCCCTTTGCCGCGCCGGAGGTCAAGGAACCGCCCCCGCGCGCCAACAATAAAGGCGACTGCATTCGGAAGGGCGACGGTTGAGGCGCCGTCGCTTCCGAAGGAAAGGAAGTTCATCATGGGAATGACCATCGTCTTTATCGGCTTGGCGGCGGTTCTCGGCACGGCGTGTTATTTGGTCCTCCGCCGGCTGTTATGGGAAGGCTTAACCCAGTGGCGGCAGCAGAAGCAGGCCGCCCAGGAGGCGCAGCGGCGGGGCGAGCGCGCGCAGGCGCTGCGCCGCGAAGCCATGGACGCGGTGCTGGCCCAAATCGGGCGGCAGGACGACGGGCGACGAGAAACCGCCTGAGCCAAAGAACCCCTGAGCCAAAAAACTCCTGAGCCAAAAAACCGGCCCGCCGCGCCGCCGGATCGAAAACACGCGAGCCACGGTCCTGAAAAGGGCCGTAGGGCAATCGCATAAGAGGAGCAAAAGGGCAACCACGGAAAGGAAGAAGGGCAACCACGGGGGGTTGCCCCTACGCGCCTTGTGATCCGTAGGGGCAGGCCCCCGTGCCTGCCCTCTGTCCCCCGTGCCTGCCCTCTGTCCCCCGTGCCTGCCCTCTGTCCCCCGTGCCTGCCCTGCCTTGACGGCTATATGCAATTGCCCTGAAAAGGGCCGTGGCTCGCTTGACGTGTCCGGCGGCTTGCCGACGGGCGCGGTCTGCCTACGCCATCTTCCGCTTCTTCGCGGCTAAGACGCCGCCCATTCCCAGTGCCAGCAGCAGGCCGAGGCTGGCCGTCGTGGAGGCTTCGGGTACGGCGGGCACGGCGGCGGCGGTGAAGGTGTCGCTGCTGGAGGACGTGATCGTGATAGCCCCCAGAGAGGTTTGGAACACGCCCAGCGTGCTCACGGGGAAGTCGGCGGGGGTTGGCGCCAGGCTGGATTTCAGGTCGTAAGTCGCGAAGCTGGACGCCGACAGATCGAAAACGTCCTGCGATCCCGTGACCGCCGGGTCTTGCAAGCCGAGGATGGAGTTGGCCTGGTTGTCGAAGACCAGCAGGCTGTTGGTGGAAGTTCCCGCCCCGAAGCCAGACAGAACGACGCTGACCTTGCCGACCGGATTGTTGAACCGGAAGGCGCCTGGGGTGATCATGCTCGAGGTGACGCTGCTGGTGTCGCCGATGGCGAGGAGGGTAAGGGTGGCATTAGTGAAGGCCGTGCCGTTCACGTTCCCGGAGACGGTTCCGGTGAAGGTGTAGCCGATGGGGCCGGCCTGGGCCGGGGCGGCGGCCAGGGCGGCCAGCCCGGCGAGTAGGCCAAGGGCGGCGCCGGGGATCGCGCGGCGTCTAAGTGATGGGCGCATAGAGGGGAGCCTTTCGTCACGGTGAGTGGTGAGACAGGGAAAGGCACGAGCGCCTGCCCTCGATGCTTACCTCCCCTGCACAAAGCGTGCCAAAGCCGCTCTTGGCGCGATTCCCGGTCGGAGAACTTCTCGGCGGCTTCCGTCGTCAGGGAAGGGGCGAGGCGGGGCGCGCTTCGCCCAGCCACGCAAAACAAAGAGTGAGAACGAAGATCCAAACCAAAGAAGAAACCAAAGAAGCAGGAGCAGCAACCACCATGAACCGATATGTCAGATGGCAAGCCTGTGCCGGCCTGGCGGCCCTCGCGCTGGCCGCCCTGGGCGCAGTCGCCGGCCCGATCCAGGCCGCCCCCCGGCCCGCGATGACCTGGAGCGGGGATGTGGACGACACCACGCTTATCTATTTCCACGGGTCGGACGTGCGGACGCGGGACATCTTCGGCAAGGCGCCGAACCAGACCTCCGCCCAGGTCCTCAGCCGCCTGCCACGCGGCCCGATCCAGGTGTTCCTGGCGCGCTGGGCCGGGAGGGGCCAGGTCCGAGTCGTGCAGCAGCCCACCCCGGACAACGACTTCACCGCCGCCGTGCGCGTCCACGACCCGCAGCCCGGCCGCGGCCGCTACGACTTCGCGCTGGCCTGGGTGCCCCTGCCCGGCGCCCCCGGCTTCGGCGACCGCGGCTTCAATGAAAACCTTGACCGGAACTTCCATCGGGACCGGCCAAGCGGCTACCGCGTCCGCCCCGAAAACTTCGACCCGCCCGCCGACGGCGCCTGGGTGAGCCGCGACCGGCGGTAGCGTCCTCTCCCCGGCGCACATGCCGACCCTTTGCCCTCCGGGCAGCCGGTCGGGTGCGACTGCTCCGTGCTGACCAGTGCAGAAGGGGCGGCCCCTCCGCATAGACCCGGCCTTCTGGCCGGGCAGCCCGCTAATGCGACTGCGGCACCGCGATCCCCAAATGCACGAGCAGGATCAGCGCCAGCCCCAGAACGATGCGGTAGACGATGAACGGTAGCGTCGAGTGCTTCTCGTCGCTCAGGTAGCCGAGCAGCCAGCGGACGACGACGTAGGCGAAGACGCCCGCAACCAGCGCCGCAAAGATGTACGGCCCAGCGACCTCGCCGAGATGCGGCGTCGGCGGGGGCGCAACCATCGAGGGCGCAACAGTTGCGCTGTGTACGCCGCCCTCGCCGAACGTCTCTGGGAAGAGCGTCTTGAGCAGCTTGTACAGGCCCGCCAGGGTGATGGCGGGCACGGAAAGCAGGAAGGAGAAGCGGGCGGCTTCCTCGCGGTCCAGCCCCAGAAACAGCCCCGTCGTGATGGTCACGCCCGACCGGGACGTGCCGGGGATGACGGCCAGCGCCTGCGCCACACCCACGCCGAGCGCCTCGCCCAGCGTCAAGCTTTCCAGCCGGCGCGTCTTCTTCCCCATCAACTCGGCGGCGAGCAGGATCAGGGCCAGCACGATCATGGCCCCGGCGATGAAGTAAAGGTTGCGGTACTCGTTGTCTATGCGCTTCTCCAGAGCGAGGCCGCTTATGATGATGGGAACAGTCGCGAAGACGACATACCAAGCCAGTCGCGCGTCCTGATCGCCTTTGGGAAAAAGCTGACCCTTCTGGACGCTGCGGACCAGGCCGGCGACGTAGCGGGCTAAATCCTTGCGGAAGTAGGCGATGATGCCAACCATTGGGCCAAGCTGGGCGATGGCCGAAAAGGCCGCGCCGGTATCGTTGGGCCAGGACGGGTTGTAGTGGTTGAGCAGCGCGGGCAAAATCCGCATGTGGGCGGTGCTGGAAACGGGCAGGAACTCGGTGACGCCCTGGACCAGCCCCAGGATGAATGCCTGGAAGTAGTTCAGGTACGGCGTATAGTTGTCGGTCGGCGGCGGCAAAAGGCGTGTCTCCTATTGGGTCTTAATCAAGAGCGGCGGCGCATGGGCCGGGGCGCGGTCGGCCAGGCGGCGCGGGCGGATGACGTAATGGGCGACCAGGACGCGCCCGATGGCGGCCAGCGGGGCGGCCAGGAACATGCCGAGCAGGCCGAAGAACTCGGCCCCGATCAGCAGGACAATGATGACGACGGCCGCATGTAAGTTGATCCGATGGCCGATGAACTTGGGCATCAGCAGCTTGCTCTCGAACAAGTGCAGGGCGGAAAAGAAGACCAGCACTTTCAGGGCCAGCGCGATGCCGCCGCCGTGCTCCGGCGGCAGCACGGCGGCCAGCAGGACGATGGGGATGCCGCCCAAAATCGGGCCGATGATCGGGATGGCGCGCGTGACGCCCGCGAGTAAACCCAGGATGAGCGCGTAGGGCATGTGGATGAGCGACAGGCCGGCGTAGACGACGCCGCCGGCGATGACGCACAGCCAGAGCTGCGCGATGATGTAGGTCCGCATGATGCCCGACGACTCGCGCATCAGCGCCAGCGTCTCGCGGACGCGGCGGCGCGGCAGCAGGGCCAGGAACTCATTACGCAGGGCGCGGCCGTCCAGCACGAAGTAGAAGGCCAGGACAGGGATCAGGATGAGGTCTACGATGCGCGCGAGGCCCGTGACAGTCGCCAACAGCAGGCTTTGCAGCCAGGGCATGGGCGAGAAGCCGCCCGCCCCGCCGCCTTCGGGCCGGCGCAGGAGGGATTTGAGGTCGGGCGGCAGGCTGTTATACTGCGCCTGAAGCTGGGCGGCGTACAACGCGATCTTGCGCTGATACAGGGGTAAATTGCTCGCCAGCCCGTGGACCTGGTCCACGAACGGCGAGACCATGAGGGCCGCGCTGGCGAAGACGACGTAGCCCAGCGCGAAAAAGACCAGCAGAGTCGCAACGAGCCGGTGCGTCCGCGCCCCGACTCGAGGGATGCGGAAGCGGCAAAGCCCGTTGACGGGGCCGATCAGGGCGAAAGCCAGGATGGAGGCGACCAAAATGTCCGTCAGGATGGTGCGGACGCGCCAGACGAAGTAGCCGGCGAAGGCGAGGACGGCCAGCCGGACCAGCAGTTTCCAGAACTGCCCGAACCAAGCTTCGGCGCTGCGGACGGTGTCGCGGCGGGGCGGGGTGATCATGGGTTTGCCTCCGGCCCGAAGGAGGCCCCCACCCCCGGCCCCTCCCCCTTCGGAAAGGGAGAGGGGGACAAGAGTCCTACTTCCGACTCCCCTCTCCCGCTTGCGGCCCCTGCTCGCAGGGCCTCGGCAGCGGGGTGGAGGGAGGGGCCGGGGGTGGGGGCTGTCCTGCCGGGGGTGGGGGCCGTTCCGGCAGGGGCCAGCGCCTCCGCAATCCGCCGCGCGGCCTGGCCGTCGCCGTAAGGCGAGACGGCGCGGGACTGGGCGGCGTAGGCGGCGGGGTCGGACAGCAGGCGCGCGGCTTCGGACACGATCAGATCGGTGTCCGTGCCGACCAGCTTGGCCGTGCCCGCCGTGACGCCTTCGGGCCGCTCGGTCGTCTCGCGCAGGACCAGGACGGGCTTGCCCAGGCTGGGCGCTTCCTCCTGGACGCCGCCGGAGTCGGTGAGGATAAGGGTCGCCTTGCCTTCCAGCTTGACGAACGGGACGTAGTCCTGCGGCTCGATGAGCCGGACGCGCGGGTGGCCGTCGAGGAGGGGGCGCAGGGCATTGCGGACGATGGGGTTCCGGTGCCAGGGGACGACGGCGACGGTGTCGGGAAAGGCATCCACGAGATGCAGCACGGCCCGCCCGATGCGGGCCATCGGCTCGCCCCAGTTCTCGCGCCGGTGCGTCGTGACCAGGATCATCCGGCGCGGGTCGTCCAGGATGTCGCGCAGCACGGGATCGGCGGGCGTGTACGGCTTGGCGGCAACGTCCAAGAGGGCGTCAATGACCGTGTTGCCGGTCAAGACAATGGCGCTTTCCCCCACCCCGTCGGCGCGGAGGTTAGCGGCGGCCTCTGGGGTTGGCGGGAAATGAAGCGTCGCAAGGCGGGTGGTCAGCAGCCGGTTCATTTCTTCCGGAAACGGGTCGTAAGGGTTGCCCGTCCTTAGCCCGGCCTCGACATGCCCGAACTTGGCCTGATGGTAAAAGGCGGCCAGCGCGGCAACGAACGTCGTCGTGGTGTCGCCCTGCGCCAGCACCCAATCCGGCTGCTCCGAGGCCAGGATCGGGTCCAGCCCGTTCAGCGCCCGCGTCGTCACCTGCGCCAATGTCTGCCCCTGGGTCATAATGTCCAGGTCAAAGTCCGGCCTGATGGCGAAGACGGACAGCACCTGGTCCAGCATCTCCCGGTGCTGCCCGGTGACGGCGACATGGACGGTGAACTGGTCGGGACGCCGCTTTAATTCCAGCACGACGGGGGCCATTTTGATGGCATCGGGCCGGGTTCCAAACACGCAGAGGACTTTTTGCATAGGGCGAGGTCAGAGAACGCCACGGGTTGAAACCCGAGGCTGAGAAAAGCTCACCGTCCAGGAGACGGGAGACAAAGCAACATCCTGATAACCAATGGCCCCTCTCGCGTCCCCTGGACGCTGGGCTTTCTCAGCCTCGGGTTTCAACCCGTGGCTTCTTCTACCAGCGCTTCCTCATGGCGTGCACGGCTGCTGTCGCGGTCGGCACCGCAATAGACCAGCCGATGAGAAGCGGCCAGTTCTTTTCGTGTAGAAGCAACCCGCCACCTGCCATCAGAGCGAATGTGATGCCCACTGACATCAGCCAGTGGAGGAACGGATGGTGCTGAAAATAATTCACGCTTGATGTGAAATCAAATTGCACTGGCATTGTCGCGAAGATGCTACTATTGATATTTATTGTATAGATATTAGACTTGCAAAACTTAACGCTTGTCAGCTAAAAAGCCACCAAATCTCAGCAGAGTTATCGAGAAAACCAAGCAAGCTGATAGCAATCGGCACTAGCTGACATTTTCAAGGACCAAAATAAGCAATTTGATTTCACATCAAGCGTAATTCCTGACCTTATCCATAATAAGCTCCATGCCGGGGAGGGGGATAGGGACAAGCCCCATTCCTACGCATTTTACCCCCGCACCCGAGCGGGGCCGGAAAATGAGCGAGACGCGCCTGCGTGGCCTGGCGTGGGGGCGGCGGTGGCGCGGCCGGACAGGCGGAACAGGAGGAAGGCGACGGCGCAGAGGCAGGCGGTCAGGGCGTAGATCACCCACACGGCGTGGCGCTGGGAGCCGTTATACTTTTTCAGCAGTATATGGTGGATGTGCGAGGTCTTGTCGGGCAGGTACGCCGGCGTGCGCGCGATGGTGCGCTGCGTCACCACGCGGATGCCGTCGAAGATCGGGACGCCGAGCACCAGGACGGGCAGGGCGACCGAGACGGTGGCGGCGATCTTGAACGTGCCGATGATCGAAATAGCGGCCAGCGTGAAGCCCAAAAACTGCGCCCCGACCGTGCCCATGATGATGGAGGACGGGTGCCGGTTGTAGCGCAGGAAGCCCAGACAGACGCCGACCAGGGCGGCGGCGATGATCGTCACCTCGTATTGATGCACCTGCGCGGACATCAGGGCCAGCGTGGCGGCGCAGATGGCGCAGACGCCTGCCGCCAGCCCGTCCAGCCCGTCAATGAAGTCCACGGTCTTGGCGACGCCGAAGACCCACAAGATGGTGGCGAAGTCCGCGAACGGGGGCCAGAACGCATAAAATAGGCCCGGCGGGTAGTGGCCGTTCACGGCGGGCGGGCCGTGATAAAAGGGGTTCGTGATGCCCTCGATCCGCACCCCGAACAAGACGAGCACGACGCCCGCCGCGATGAGCGCGAGCGACTGAAAAGCCGCCGAGACCTCAAACTTGTCGTCCAGCGTCCCGACCACGGCGACCAGGGTGGCCGCCAGGATGACGCCGGCGAAGTGGTTCAGCTCGGTCGCCGTCCAGGGGAAGATGTGCCGGTGCGTGACGATGTACAGGTAGATCGTGCCCAGCGTCAGCAGGAAGCCCCCGAACATCGCCAGCCCGCCCCAGCGTGGGAGCGGCTTGGAATGGACGTCCCGCTCGCGCGGGATCGCGACGGCGCCGAAGCGCACAGCCAGCTTCCCGACGAGCGGCGTCAGCGCGTAGCTGAGGGCCAGCGCGAGCAGGAACGCGAGCCAGGGCAGCTTCCACGCGGGCATGATCCACTGGGGCATGGTGTTACGGCATCCTCTTCAGACGGCAACGGATAGATTGGCCAAGCGAACGGCCACGACTGAGGCTTCCGAGGCTGGTTCGGGAAGCGACTCGCCATTTGCCGACAGCTCTTCCAAATAGCTTTGCAGGGCCGTCTGGAGCAGGCGCAGGGCCCCGGCGCGTGTCGAGAACTCCAGCACGAGGTCGGGAACATCGGCGGCGGAGACGGACCAGCCGCCGAGGGTCGTGGGCTGGAGGATCGTCAGATAGCGGCGCGGCGGCTGGCCCGCGAGCGCGACGGTGACGGTGTCCGTCTCAGCGGCGGGCGGCGGGATCGGGTCGCCGTCCGCGCGCATCCAATCCAGATGTTCCTGAAACGCCTCATGGAACATCCGTTGGACGCCCTCGCGCGTGTCATCCACGGCAATACACCCCAGCACATCGGGGGCATAGGCGCCCCAGCTTGTGGCCCCATGTTCAAGGATCGTGAGATATTCGGTCATGGCTTTGGCAGTCCAGACTGTATCCAAATTCCGGCAAGTGTTCCTATCGGCACATCCTTGCTAAGATGTCCTGCCACAGTCGTTTTACCCGGCTTCGTCGGGTGCTTGAACTGGCGGTGGCTGCCGACCGTGCCGACGTAGTACCACCCGTCAGCTTCTATTCGCTTGATGACGTCGCGCACCTTCATCCCTAAAGCCTCTCCCCCTCCTGGGCCAGCCCGATTCAGCCGGGGAAGCGGTCGCAGAGGGATTTGACATCCCGGCGGACTTCCTCGTAGGCGGCCGCGTCGCCGATGTGGGTCAGCGTCCGGGCGAGGCAGCCGGCGATCTCGTCCATCTCGGCTTCGCCCAGGCCGCGCGTGGTAACGGCGGGGGCGCCAAGCCGCAGGCCGCCGGTGACCCAGGGCTTCTCGGTGTCGTAGGGGATGGCGTTCTTGTTGGTGGTCAGGTTCACCTTGTCCAATTCGACCTGGGCGGTCCGGCCCGTCAGCCCCTGGGGGCGCAGGTCCACGAGCATCAGGTGGTTGTCCGTGCCGCCGGAAAAGAGCGTGAAGCCCCGGCCCATCAGGCCCGCCGCCAGCGCGCGGGCGTTCTTTTTGATCTGCCGCTGGTAGGCGTGGAAGCCGGGCGAGAGCGCCTCGCCCAGGGCGACGGCTTTGGCGGCGATGACGTGCATGAGCGGGCCGCCCTGGGTGCCGGGGAAGACGGCAGAGTCAATAGCTTTCGCGTACTCCTCGTCGCACAGGATCAGGCCGCCGCGCGGGCCGCGCAGGGTCTTGTGGGTCGTAGTCGTGACGATCTGGGCGTGTCCGACCGGGGACGGGTGCTCCCCCGCCGCGACAAGCCCGGCGATATGGGCGATGTCGGCCAGGAGAAGCGCCCCCACTTCGTCGGCGATGGCGCGCAGGCGCGGGAAGTCAATCTCGCGCGGATACGCCGAAGCGCCCGACGTGATCATCTTGGGCTTCACTTCGCGGGCGATGCGGGCGCACTCATCATAGTCAATGCGGCCCGTGTCTTTGCTGACGCCGTAAAACTGGGCGTTGTAGAACTTGCCGGAAAAGTTGACCGGGGAGCCGTGGGTGAGGTGGCCGCCCTGGTCGAGACGCATCCCCAGGATGGTGTCGCCCGGCTGCAAAAAGGCGGTGAAGACGGCGATGTTGGCCGACGCACCCGAATGCGGCTGGACATTAACGTGGTCCGCGCCGAACAGCCGCTTGGCGCGCTCGATGGCGAGGCTTTCCACGATGTCCACATACTCGCAGCCGCCGTAGTAGCGCTTGCCGGGGTAGCCCTCGGCATACTTGTTGGTGAGAACCGACCCCTGCGCTTCCAGAACGGCGCGCGAGACGACATTCTCCGAAGCGATCAGTTCCAATTTGTCGTTCTGCCGGCCTTCTTCCTTCTGGATAGCCGCGTAGATTTCGGGGTCGGTCTCGGACAGGGGCGCGTCGCGCCGGATCAGGAATTCATTTTCGGGATTGTCGCCAGTCAGTTCTTTTTCGAGCAGTGCCACACGGGACTCCTTCATTCTCAGTTATCGGGGCGTCTCCCCATCCTGATTCCGGGGGAGCCAGAAGGGGCGGGGGTTCGTTTTCGCAAAAAATGTGCGATTAAGCCGTGCAAGGGCCGGCCACTCGCCTTTGTGCCCCTATGATACTCTATTTTCGGGCAAGTTGCAAGGGAATGGGATAATTTGACTACTTTTGTAGGTAAACTAAAGACATGAAACCGGCTCCCTTTCTGCTGCTCATAACTTCCGCGCTGATCCTCCGGCCGGGACCGCCTGCTGGGGCGGACGCGCCCCCGCGCTACCAACTGACCGTGCTGCCGCTGACCTTCCAGAATTTCGACCAGTTCAACTACGCGCCGATTGCCGGAGGAGGAATCAACAACGCTGGGCAGATCGTCGGCCAGATCACCGCTCGCTCGGGCAGGCTCAAGAACTTGCGCGTTGCCATTTGGCAGAAGAGACATCCCACAAAATTTCTGGACACAACGCCGGTGGCACGCGACATAAAAGAGGAAGACCCTTCCAATCGCGATTACACGTTCGCTACTGCCATCAACGCGCGCGGAGAGGCTGTGGGTGATAACTATCTTACCTTCAGCGGCGCCTACTCAGGGACGGTAAGCAGAGCTTATATCTGGGCCAACAGCCGGATGGAGGAAATCAGGGGCTTCCCGTTTGAGTGTGACGGCTTCGTGTGCGGCATCAACGATCATGGATGGGTTGTCGGCGATTACAGCTATAACAAGCAGATGCCTACCTCAGATGATCCGCCTCCGCCGCCGATTGCCGCCGGCACCCACGCATTCTTGTTTCGCGGCGGGCACGTCATGCCTCTCTGGCAGGGCATCGCGCGGGGCATCAACAATCAGGGGCAGATTGTCGGTACGCAGAGCGCGGGCGGCTACGACAGGAGCCAGGATAAGGGCATTTTGTGGCGCAACGGTCACATCACCCGCTTGAAGATGCAGCCAGTCGCGATCAACGGGCGCGGGGAGATTGCCGGGAACGTCCCGCTGACGGAGGACACCGGCAGGGCATGTGTCTGGCGGCGGGGCCGCGTTACCCTCTTGTCAAAGCAGATCAGCCATGCCTACGCGCTGAACAACCGAGGCGCTGTCGTAGGAGAAAGGGACGACCCTGCTTCGTTTCATCCGGCGCGCGCGACTTTATGGCGGCAGGGCTGGGCCTATGACCTGAATAGGTGCATAGGGCTGCCCGCGAACTGGGTCCTCCAGTCGGCCACCGGCATCAACGACAAGGGATGGATCATCGGCGAGGGCGGCATCTACAAGTCGCCCAGAGACAAGGAGCCCATCAAGCCATTCACGTTCCTGCTGACACCTCTATAGGAAACACTTCTATAGGAAACACTTCCCATGACACACTGCTTCTGGATAACCCTCACGCTCCTCCTGCTGCTGCTGGCAGGGACCGGTCAAGCAGACACGCTTCAGCCGCCCACGCCGAGCAACCCTTACGAAGCGACCAAAGTACAGGGCGATCTGATCAATCTGCGATTGGACCCTGTTTACGACATGCCCGGCTTTACCCTCCACTGCTTGATCGCCGCGCTGAAGGCGTACCCGCACGCGCGGCGCTTCCGCGTGTCGTTGTCACTGCTCGTCTTCAACAACGGCATGAACACGGCCATTCTTTACGACCGCCGCAGGCACAGTGTCATCATCTTCAGCAGCGGGGGCGGGGATGTCCTCGGCTCCTACCGGGACCATGTGCGGTTTACCGGGGTGCGGGAGGCGGATTTCGCCAAGATCGCGAAGGCACGCCGGAACGAATATAACGAGGATGCTTGGGGCTTTCTGGGCGACCTCCCCAAGTATGGCTGCCGCAGGCGTGACCTCGGCTCCCGGCACACGGACACGCAGGGGAACACCGACCCGACGCCGTAGCGCGTCGGGACTGGCGGGGCAGAGGGAACATTTATGACACACACCCGATGGGTAATCCTTTCCGGCGCGGCCCTTCTCCTGCTGCCGATGGCCGCCGCGTTCCTGTTCCCGCCGCGCGTCGTCCTACCCATCCCGGAGCCGCAGCCCGTTTATCCACCGATTATTTACCGGCTCCCCCCGGCCCAGCCGAACGACCTGTCCGGCGTCGCAATCAGAAAGCAGAAGGGTCTGGTTAATTTGAGAGTGAATGCGAACTGGGACGTGCCGGGGTATGCTCTGCATAGCTTCGTCGCCGCGCTGAAGACCTATCCTCGCGCGCGGCGCGTCCACGTGTCCTGGTATCTACAACTTCCAATAGAGTTGTGGTGCAAATAAGCCTTTTGGCTCTGTAAGGCTCCCTGAGCGCATTATAGCTTCCTGAATGAAAATCTTGTCAATTTATCGTCACCAGGGGCCTCACAGCCGCTCCAAGCGGCAAGAAAAGCCATTCCTGAGTCAAGAGACTGAATAATTGCACCACAACTCTAATGAATAGCGCGAACACCACGGTGCTATATGACCGCCACCAGCACAACGTCGCGTTTTTCAGCCAGGGAGACGGCGACATGGGCGCTTACCGTGATCATGTGCTCTTTACCGACGTGTCCGAGGCGGTATTCGTTAAGCTCGCCGATGCACATCGGGAGGACGCCTCGGAGACTTCCTGGGGGTCTTTTGATGATCTACCCCTGTACGGCAGCCATCGGCATGATCTCGGCTCCTGGCGGAAAGATCCGGCGGGCTAGGGTGAGGGGTGAGGCTCCCCTGCCTTCCTCACGCCGGCAGGCGGCGCAGGACGAGCATGGCGACGTCGTCGCGGCGGACGTCGCCGGCGAAGGCGGAGACGCCGGCGTAGACGGCGCGGACGCACTCGGCGGCGGGGACGTCGGCGCGGGGCAGCAGGGCGGTCAGGCCCTCCAGGCCGAGGAAGGCGCCGTCGTCGGCGCGGGCTTCGGTCAGCCCGTCGGTGTAAAGCAGGAGCAGGTCGCCGGGGGCCAGGGCGTCGCGGCACTCTTCATAGTCAACGCCGCCCACAGCGCCCAGGGCCAGGCCGTCGCAGGGCGGCAAGGGGAGGACGGTGTGGGCGGCGGCCGAGCGGCGCAGGGGCGGCTCGTGGCCGGCGTTGGCGTAGACCATTGCGCCCGTCCGGGTGTCGAGGACGGCGTAAAAGAGGGTCACGAAGCCGTCGTGGCTGCTCATCGGGCTGCACAGGACATCGTTGACGCGGGCGAGGACGCGGCTGGGGGCGTCGGGATTTTCCAGGGCGAACGCGCGCAGGGTGTATTTGAGCAGGGCGGTCTGCACGGCGGCCTTCAGCCCTTTCCCCGAAACGTCGGCCATGACCACGCCCATCGTCTGCGGGCCGAGCGGGAACAGGTCGAAGAAGTCGCCGCCGATATAGGACTCGTTGAGCGCGGCCTGATACTTGTGCGCGAACTGGATGGCCTGGACGTGGTCCGGCACGGTCGGCAGCAGGTTCTTCTGCAAGGTCCCGGCGATCAGCCTTTCGCGCTCGAAGGCTGCCCGCAGGTCGGCGAACAGGCGGACATTTTCCAGGGTGACGGACGCCTGGGCGGCGAGGGCGCGGGCGAAGCCGGCGGCGTCCGGCTGGCGCAGGTGCGGGGCGGCGTCCAGCAGGCAGAGCAGGCCGATGCCGCGCCGGTCGCGGGAGCGCAGGACGAAGACGTAGCCGGGGCTGTTGAGGAAGGCGGCCGCTTTGATGTCCAGGCCCAGGGCGGTGGGGGCGTTCTGGACGTAAGGAACGGGCAGCTCGCCGCTGCTGCTGGGGGGGGGCGTGAGGGCGGCGGGCAGGTCCTCAAGGGCGCGGGCCAGGGGCTGGCCGTGGAAGCCTTCCAGCAGGGCGCGGCCCTTGCCGGTCTCGTCGCGGGCGGCGGCGGCGTCGTGAGCGGCGAGCGGGACGAACTGCCGGCCCTCCTCGTCATAGGAATAGACGGCCACGCGGCGGCAGCCCAGGATGCGGGCGGCGTCGTCGGCCAGGATCTGCATGAGCAGGGGCGCATCGGACGAGGCCGCGATGGCGTCGCCCGTCCGGGCGACCAGGCCGCGCAGGATCTCGTCGCGGCGCAGGGTCTTCTGATAAAGCTGGGCGTGCTGGACGGCCACGGAAATGGTCGCGCCGATGTCGCCGAGCAGTTTTTCGTCCTCCTCGGAGAAGCCCGCCAGAGGCGACAAGGAGCCGCCCCGGTTGCCGACCTGAACCAGCCCCAGGACGGTCTCGCCCTGCGTGATCGGAACGACGATGACGTTTCGCATTTTGAGGGCGGCGGCGGCGCGGTCCGTCTTCCAGGTGTCGTCCAGGCCGTGCCGCCGCTGGATCACGCCGGTGCGCCGCGCGAGGTCCGGCACGCCGGTTTCCAGCCGCTCGGTCAGGGCGATCTGCATCCCCGGCGTCAGGTTGTAGAAGGCGGACGCGGCGGGCCTGGCTGAATCCCCGCCCTCGGCCAGCAGCCAGAGCGCGCCGAACTCGCCGTCCACGGACAGCGTGGCCTCCTTGACGGCGACGGTCAGGATGGTCTGGAGGTCCAGCGTGCCGCTGATGGCGCGGTCAATGGCGTGCAGCGAGCGCAGCTCGTTGTTCTGGCGGGTGACGCGCTGCTGCATCTCGTCCACCTTGCGCAGCACGAAGGGGGCGATGACGATGGCGAGCACGGTCGTGGAAATGTCCAGGATCACGGCCGCGCGGGTCGAGTGCGTCGGCAGAACCAGGGTGAGCAGCAGACTGAGCAGGGAAAACAACAGGATACCGATGAGGGCGGGCAGCCACGAGCTGCCGCCGGTCCGGCTGCCGGTGATCGCGCCGGCAAGTTGTGAAGGGGAAAGATTCATAATCTCAGTATCTCCTCAGTATCTCCTCAGTATCTCCAGGGAGCGCTGCAAGACGCGGAGCAGGGCGGCGTCGCCGGCTTCCGGCTCTTCGCCGGTTCCCGGCGTCAGCTCGACGGCGGCGAGGGCGGGGATGGCCGGGGTTTCAGAAAAGAGGCCGAAGTTTCTGGCGTGGTAGGCATGATACGGCGGACCCGGCGCGGCGGCATGGAAGCTCTGCGGGTGCAGCACGAAGATGGCCCGGACGGGGGAACGGCCGCCGCCCGGAGCGCCGATGCCGTGCAGGTACTTCATCGTGATCTTGGTCAGCTCGAAGTTCAAGGCGAGGTAGGGCGAGACATACTTCGCGTCCAGGATCAGGTACGACGGCGGCTCGTCCGCGTCAGCCTCGAAATTCGGGGCAGGCTCGAACTTGAGGACGAAGTCCGGCAGAAAGCCCGCCCCGCCTTCCATCGTCCGCACCAGGCCCAGGGCCGCGTCCGGCTCCCGGCTGATTTCCGGCTCGTAGAACAGGGTGATCCGCGCGCCCTCGCCGCTCCGGAACGTGTAGATGGTGTCGGGGCGGGCGTCCCCGTCGAGGTTCGCGCCGGGGCGCGGCGCGGCCGAATGCCTGGCCTGGCCCGCGAGCGCCCAGCCGGCGTCCTTGATCGTCTCGACGAGTCGGAACAGGCAGTAGAACTCATACAGCCGGTCTATGGTCCGCAGGCCGTAGAGGAAGCGCTCCCCGGCCAGGTTCAGCCGGCCCAGCCCGTGCCATGCCACGATCTGCCGGAAGACCTGATGGTAATGCGGCGAAGACAGGAAGCCGGGCGTCACTTCGGGCATTTCGCGGACGGCGCGGGCGACGGGCAGGTGGAGGCGCCAGAAGGCGGACTGGTCGGCGCAGGCGCGCTGGAGGGCGGCGCACTCGGCCAGCAGCTTGCCGAAGCGCTTGCGGCCTACTTTGCGCTTGATGTCGAAGATGCTGCCGTAGCCGGGCGGCACCTGGGCGATGAAACCCTCGCTTTCCACCTGACGCAGCTGCTCGAAGCAGAAGCGCTCCACTTCGGACAGGCGGGCGGCGATGCTTTCGAGATAGCCGGCGATGACCTGGTTTTCGTAGACGTTGGTTTCTTCCGTCAGGGCGTAGGTCTCGATCTCGTCCAGCTCGTAGAACCTGCCGCCGACGGCGATAGCTCCCGGCGTGGGGGCGCCGACCGGCAGCAGCGTGTCGAGATGCGTCAGCGCCCAGTGAACGGACTGCTCGGTCAGGTTGGCGGCGTGGGCGGCCTTGATCCGCTTGGGCGTCGGGGCGAGGCGGCAGCGTTTCCGGTAGCGGAAGCGCGGCAGCAGGGCGGCGAAGGTCTGGAGATGGCCGGCGATGGACTGGAGCAGGACGGAGGCGGGGATGTCGCCGCTTTCCGGGGCTTCTCCATCAGGATGCGGCGCGCCCGGATGCGGCGCGCCCGGATGCGTCGCGCTGAAGCAGGACCGGCTGACGTCCTCCATCCGGCTTTCGAGGTAATCCAGGATGCGCTCCGCGCGCTCGGCGTTGGGCTTCCGGGCGAACACTTCGACGGACGCATGGCAGACGGCCTCTTCCTCTTCAGGGCCGGAAAGGAAGTCCAGGGTCAGGATGCAGTAGCCGAAGTGGTTGAGGAACGGGGCCGGCCCGCCGGGGCGCGGCTCCCAGCGGTACTCGACGACGTCGCCGATCTTCTGCCGGAGGGGCCGGTCCAGTTCCAGGTCCTGAAGGTACAGGCGCGGCTGGACGTCCTCGCGGCAGCGCAGGACGAACTCGACGGGTTCGTCCTCGACCACGCGCACGGCAGGCGGGTCCGTGTCCGGCACGTCCGAGAGGTCCAGCGGCTCCCAGGAGTGTCCGCCGCGCTGGATGAGTGCAAATGTCATGGATTCGTACATCAGAGTTTGTTGCGTCTTGTCATGCCAATGCGGCGCGAAGGAGGCCCCCACCCCCAGCCCCTCCCCACTCCAATGAAGTCTTCGCAAGCGGGAGTAAGAGTTCCCCGGCACTGAAAGTGCCGGTCTACTAGGGAATGGAAGTCGCTCCGCGACTGAGAAGTGGCGTATGGCCGCTTGTCTTCAGTTTGTCTTCAGTGCCGGAGGCACTTCCACGTAAGAGTAGCCCGGCACTTTCAGTGCCGGGAACTCGCTATCAGTCTGCGCCCCGCCGCCTTAGCTGAAATACCGATAGAACTTCTGCTCGTCGTCGCCCGCCCGGAGGATGTAGTCGAGCAGCGACCGCGAGCGGTCCAGGGGCCGCACCGCCGCGTGCAGCTCTTCCAGGCGCTTGCGGTACTTCTCGCCGTAGCCGTTGATCAGCGGCAGGATGTGCTGGGAGACGGCGTAATCGAGCGCGGTGAGGGCGAAGCCGTCGCCGTCTTTGCCGCGCATCAGGCCGCGCGCCGCCGCGCAGTACTGCCGGATGGCCTTGGTCTTCCGGGGGCTGATGATTGTCGGGACGCCCCGGCTGGGGTCGCTGCTGCCCAGCGCCTCCTTGATCTTCGCCAGGATGCGCAGCTCTTCGTCGGTGAGATCGCCGCCGCCATATCCGTTGCCGACGTCCCCATTACTGCCGTCTTCGGTGTGCGCGGGCTGCAAGATGGCGTGCAGGTCCCCATACGACAGCAGCGGCTCGGCGGGAGACGGGGACGAAGGCCGGACGGCCTCCATCTCGTCGGGCGGCTGGATGCCGATGATGGGGACGCGGTCAATCATGCGCGGGGACAGCGGCTCGGTCGTGTTGTCATAGTTGATCGTGGCGAGGAAGCGCATCGAGTCCGGGACGGTCAACACGCCGGCCTGGCCCGGCTCGCCCGTCTTGATCTCCTTGGGGACTTCGGGGTCGCACATGCCGAGGAAGGACGAGAAGTAGTGCTCCATCGGGCTGAGGTTGGCCTCGTCCAGCAGGACCCAGTAGGGGAAGGCCGCCTGGGCGGGGTCCTGGTTTTCGCGCAGGACCTCGTACATCCCCGTCGCGGCGGGCTGGAACTTCTGGGACAGGGGGTTGTAGAAGCCGACCACATCGCGCTGGGACGTAAACCCGCGCGCGGTGGGGATCATCAAAAAGCGGTCCTGGGCGCTGACGCCCAGCACGCCGGCGAGGCTGGTGACGAGCGAGGTCTTGCCGACGCCGGGCAGGCCGGCCAGCACGACGAGGAAGTTCTGGTCCACGCTGACGAGGAAGTTGGCGACGTCCTCGAAGCGGCAGCTTCTCCCATAGCGCGTCTTCAGCTTGCAGCGCACGTCCTCGATCAGCTCGACCGCGCCGGGCCGTTCTTCCCGCCGCCGGACCGCGCGCAGCGGGCGCGACGCGCTTTCCTCGAACACGGGGGCGATGCCGTTCAGGATGTCGAGATAGGGCTTGTTCTCGACGGCCACCCGGAGCAGCTTTTCCCGGTGCGAGGCGTCATTGGCCTTGATCTCCTCGATCAGCTTGTCCCCGACGGCTTTGAGACGCCGGTTGTCTTCCTGCTGCCTTTCGTTGGCCTGCGCCCAGCGCTCCCCCTCTTTTTGCAGGTCTTCGATGGCGACGGCGATCTTCAGCGAAGCCAGAAGGCGGTCCAGTTCCTCGCCCTTGACCCGCGCCAGGTCGTTCCGGCGGTCCAGTTCGGCCTGAAGCCCGGCGATGGCTTCGGTCAGTTCGGCTTCCTGCTTTTTCCGAAGCTCCTCCTGCGTCTTCTGCGCCTGGACCTGGAGGTCGCGGACGTCGTCTTCGAGCCGGAGCTTGTCTTGCCCCAGCCGCGCGATCTCGCCTTCCAGGCGTTTGCGGGGTTCCCCCAGTTCTTTCTGCGCGATCCGCTCGGCCATGCCCAGGAAGTCCGCCTCGTTGTCTTGGATGTGCTGCTGGACTTTTGCCTGTCCTTCCGGGGTTTTGAGGAAGTCGTTGATCAGCCCGGAGCTTTGCGAGGTCCAGTAGTCCAGGCGGTCCACGAGTTTCAACAAACGATCACGCCGCTGGTCATCAAACTGGCTGTTGGTCTCGGTGAATTCCGCCAGGGCGGTGCGGAAGGAGGTAAGCTGCTGCTTGCCCAGCTTTTTGTCTTCCCCAAGCAGCGTGTTGCCTATCTTGAGCAGTTGATCTTCCGGCAGGTAATCCACGGCCTCGTAGTCGCAATCCAGAATGTCTTTGACTTCCGCCAGGAGCAGGGTCTGCTGGCCGAACTCCAGCGTGCCGAAGGCGGCGGGGAACCGGAGCACATGGTAATCGGGGACGCCGGCCCGCGCCAGCCCGCCGTAGGGCTTCAGGAAGATGTCATACGCCTCGCTTTCCGAAAGCAGCGGCGTGTCGTAATCGAACGGGCCGTAAAGGTGGCCTTCGGGGGATCGCAGGACGATCAGCCGCTCCGGCTTGTAGGGGAAGCTCAACCGGCGGTCATCAACGTCAAACGCGGCGTCCACAAGGTGCAGATACTCATACCGTTCCAGCGCCTCGGCATCATCGGCGTGGGCGACGTAGCCGCAGTAATAGCGGTGGCCCGTGTCCTGCCCGAGCTGCGTGTTCACGCGGTAGGGGATGCGGAACAGGTCGCTTTCCGAGAAGCGTTTCAGAGAAGTGTCATAGCCGCCGATGACGAAAATGTCGCCGCTGTTGGGGAAATCGTCGGGATTGGCTTCCTCGACGCGGTCCGGCGACTCAACGATCACAGGCCGCACCGTCCCCGCGTAGGGGCTGTTCGGCTTGGAGCCTGATTTGTAGGCAACGGCATAAAACTCGGATTTATTCATAAGCACGCTTCTTTCTTGAGGTTCAGACTTTGAACCGGATGTTGAGAATATCGCCGTCCTTGACGGGGTAGTCCTTGCCTTCCAAGCGCGGCTTACCCGCAGCCTTGGCCGCCTCCCAGGTCCCCGCCGCGAGGAGATCGTCGAAGGCCAGCACTTCGGCGCGGATGAAGCCGCGCGCCAGGTCCGAGTGGATGCGGCCCGCCGCCGTCAGGGCGGACGCGCCGGCGGGGACGGTCCAGGCGCGGACCTCGTCCTCGCCGACGGTGAAGAAGGACTGGACGCCCAGCGCCTGGTAGGCCGCTCGGATGAGGCGGTCACGCGCGGGTTCCGAGATGCCCAGCGCGTCCAAGAACTCGCGCTGGTCGGCCTCGTCGAGCATGGCGACTTCCTCCTCGGCGGCGGCGCAGAGGGTGATCAGGGCCACGCCCTCGTGCGTACACTGCCCGCGCAGAGGCTGGAGCAGCGGCAGCGCATCCGCGTCGGCGATGTCGCCCTCGCCGACGTTGGCGACGGCGATGAGGGGCTTGCCGGTCAGGAAGTCGAAGTTCCTGATCATGCGGCGCTCATCTTCATCAAGTTCCAGGCTGGAAACGGGCTTGAAGTCGTCCAGGGCCGCCTTGATCTTGAGCAAGGTCTCGCGCTCGGCGACTTCGGGGCTGGGGACGCCCTGTTTTCGCGTTTTGAGCTGCTTTTCGATGCGCTCCAGGCGCGTCTCGATGACGGACAGGTCGCCCAGCAGCAGCTCCTCGGTGATGGCCTGGTACTCTTTCAGCGGGTTCAGGCCGCCCGGCGGGGCCGGGAGCGAGGGCGTCTCGAAGGCGCGGACGACCAGGACGAGGGCGTCCACGGACCGGATGCCGACGAAGAAGTCTGCGCCGAACTTCTGCGCCGATTTCCCGCTTTCCCCCGCCCCGCCCGTGAGCTGGGCCGCGCCGTCGGTGAATTCGATGGTCGCCTGCGTCCGCTTCTTCGGGTGAAATAGGGCGACGGCGAAGTCGTAGCGGGTGTCGGGGACGGGGACGACGCTGACGAGGGCGGAGCTGCCGCCCCCGGCGGGGCTGGAATCGCCGCGCGTGAGGGCATTAAACAGGGTGGTCTTGCCGGACTGCGGCAAGCCGATGAGGCCGACTTTCAATGAGTGTTCTCCATCAAATGATCAGTATCCGTCTTCGATCTCATGCACTTCGCGGCGCGTCATGGGACGGCGCGCACTGTGCCTGATGTGCAGGATGAAAACAAAGGGGGCTTCTTGCGTGGCTTCAAATACCGTGAACAGGATGCGGTATGCCTTCTGGTAAATCAGTTGCCGGATTTCGCGTTGGAACAAACGGTTCTCACGGGCGACCGGACAGCGATTCGGGTACGTCGCCAGCGTCGCGATGGCGTCCAAAAGATCGGCCTGCCAGCGCCGACCGTATTCTGTATCCATCCGCTCGATAAGCTGCTGCCGCGTCTCGTCCATGTCGGCGCGGGCACGGCGATGAAACCGAAGCGCATAGGTGACAGGCTCATCGTCTTGGGTCATGCCGCCGCCTTAGAGTAACGGGCGGCATCTTCTCGCCGATACTCCGCTTGCAGTTGGGCTTGGTAGTCTTCCAAAAGCATCCCGCGATCCCCGGCCTCCAGATCCGCGAGTCCTTCACGAACGGCAGCGACAGACTCGGCGAAGTCCTTCCCGTCCTCGCGCAGCCATTCATCCAGAAGGAGTGACGTGTATTCTTCCGGCTTCTGCCCGTGCAGATCAGCCAGCTCGCGCAGGTGCGTTTCCGATTCGGGGGACAGACTCAGCATCAGGGTCATTGGGTTTTCTCCTCCACAGTCTCATGGGAGTCATTGTACCTTAGTTTTGGCGCGCGGGCGTCCGGCGGGCGTGCATTTGTCGGGGGCGGGTTTGCTGTATGCTATCGGCAGAAGTTTCAGGAGAAGTCTCAGGCTTGTCTGGTGGAAGGGGAACGTTCGCATAGTCTCCACCGAGGCGCAAGTGGCGGAGATGCAGGCGGAGATGGGGCGGCTGAAGCGGGGGATTGCTACGGAACGCGGCGACGGCGGCGAACGGGGCTAGGCGGGTCATGCCCGGCTCGTTCCCCACCCGGTACGGGCACTCGCAGGAGGGGGACAGCGCCCCGCCACAGCCGATGCCGCCCACGGGAAGAGGAGGCCGTCTCCGTCGAGCTACCGACGGGCGGCGCGCTGTTCTTCGCCTATGGGGTCGCCCATGCGACCGGGGCGAACACAACGGATCGGGGCGGGCGGGGATGGCGCTGCACTTCCTCAACGAGTCCGTGGCCAGCGAGGCGCACGGGCTGGAAGGCGGAGCGCACCCGTACCTGTCCGGCCCGAAGGCGACGGCGGGCGTTCGGGAGTACGGCGTCCAGGCCGCCGGGACGTGGGACGATCAGGTGGCGCGGCTGGCGTAGGTTCCTACTGCCCGCCGCTCGGCGCGGCCGTTGGGGCAGAGGATGTCGCGCCGGAGCCGGTATTGTCAGGCGCGGTCGCGTCTGCGCCGCTCGAACCGTTCGGGGCCGTTCCCGCTGCGCCGCCGGCGTTGCTGCCGTTGTCGCCGGCGGCGGGCGCTGCCGGTGCGGCGGGGGCCGCAGGCGCAGCCGGGGCGGCAGGCGGCGTCACGACCACGACGGGCGGCGGCGCGGAAACGGTCGCGGGCGGCGGCGCGGAAACGGTCGCGGGCGGCGGCGCGGAGACAGTGGCGGGCGGCGGCGAGGCCGGGGCGGGAGCGGGCGTCAGCACGGCCGGCGGCGCGGCGGGGACGGGCGGCGAGGCCGTCACGGTCGTGCGCGGCGGCACGACGACGGCGGCCGGCTCCGGGTTGGGCCGGTTGAGGTAAACGGCGGCGGTGATGATCAGGGCGAGCACGACCACGGCGAGCAGCACATAAAAGGCGGTGGCGCTGCCCTGCGCTTCGGCATCTTCGACGGCGGCGTGCTGGAAGGCGGCGTCGCGCTGGCTGGCCAGGACGCTGCGCTCGGCGGCCAGCCGGTTGCGCTGGGCGAGGGCGATGTCGCGCTCCGTGGCCGTCCCTTCCGCCACGTCTAGGGCGATGTCCCGCTCGACCCGATGGGTCGCGCTGTCGGCTGCGGCCTGCCCCGCCACGTCCCGCGCCACGTCCCGCTGGGCCCGCAGAGTTTCTTTTTCCAGTTCATCCGCCATTGCCTGCTCCCCTGCCCTCTTTAGGCAGCGTGATCGTTTCAAAGTCTCTCAAGCTCTATCCGCAGTGTACCCGGCGCGCGAGGGGAGCAAACGCTTATTTGGCGGCTCAGTGGGGGAAATAGGCGGCAAGTTTCCCCACGACGTTGGTGATGATCAGGGCGGTGGTCAGCCCCCAAAGCAGGAGGTTGACCAGCATCGGGCGGTCTTCCAGCAGGACGGCGTCGGGCGATTCGCCCAGCGAGTGCCGGTGCATCAGATACAGGTAACGGAAAATGCCGTAGATGACGAAAGGGATGGTCGCCATGAGATAATGGTGGGACTGGGCGGCGGGCGAGGTGACCGTATACAGGGCGTAAGACATCAGGCAGGCCGAGGTGACGATGACGATCATCTGGTCCAGCATGGCGGGGGAGTATTCTTCCAGAATCCGCCGCGTCCCCTTCGTGCCGGACTGCTGCACGGACAGCAGCTCGGCGCGGCGCTTGGACAGGCCCAGGAACAGGGCCAGCATGAGCGTGCAGAGGATCAGCCAACTGGAGATGCTGACCCCGATGACGACCGCGCCCGCGACGGCGCGGAACACGAAGCCCGCCGCCAGCACGAGGACATCGAGCAGGACGACGTGCTTCAGCCGAAAGGAGTAGGCAAAGGTAAGGCAAAAATACAGCAGGGCAATGCTGCCGAAGCGAACCCCCAGGGCAAATGAGCCGGCAAGGCCAACGACGGCCAGCACGGCGGCGGCAGCCAAAGCCAGAGCCGGAGACAGTTCGCCCGACGCGATAGGCCGTCGGCATTTTTTGGGGTGACGGCGGTCGCTCTCCCGGTCCGCCAGGTCGTTGACCAGGTAGACGACGCTGGACAGCAGCGAAAACAACAAGAAGCTCAGGGCCGCGTGCTGGAACTGCCGGGCGCTGTGGCGCTGATCCAGCGTGAACAGCAGTCCCGCAAACAGCAGCAGGTTCTTGGTCCACTGCTTGAAACGGAGCGAAGCCAGCAGGGCGCGGATAGGCCCGCGCCGGCGCGGCAGCGGAACGCCGTTTGGGGCTTCAGTCATGGGCGGCAAGGCTGAGATCGCCATTCTTTGTCGTTCTCCCAAAAGGTCAGGAACATTGCTGTGGCGGTCGAAGAATGCCGACCACATAACCACCCTGCAAAAAGAATGCCAACCTGAGCGGACCGAAAAGTTTTTCTCATTCCTCTCTTGGAGGGATGCCCGGTCTGCTGCCGCCCCGTCCGTCCCCAGCAGCCCCATTCCCGCCCGGTCCACCAACGCCCGGCCCGCCGAAGCCCGGCCCGTTCCCGCCCTGTCCGCTGACGTGGATGACTTTGGTCACCGTGATCGGCTTTTTGAGGCCGTCCAGGTCGGTCACGGTGAGGGTGACGGTGTGGTCCTGGCCCGGCTCGAAGTAGCGGGCGCTGGCTGTCTCGCCGGTCGGCCGGTCAAGGACGCCGTTGCCCGCGTCCAAGTCCCAGGCGTACTTGAGCGCGCTGAACGCGCCGCCGCCTTGGGCGGTCAGCGTGACGGGCTGGCCGGGGAGCACAGTGGCCGGCCCGTCAATGGTGATCGCGAGCGTGGGGGTGTCGCTGCCCAGCTTGATGCGGCCGACGAAGAAGACGCCGTAGTGGTCGCCGCCGATGGTGACGCTCTTCAGGAGCGGGTTAGACCCGCCGAGTTTCAGGGCCGAGACGGGGACGTTGATGCTGTACCAGCCTTCGCCGGCGAGGTCGTCGGAGACATCGGGCACCGGGCGCAGGACGTCCGTCTGGCGGCCGTCGGCGAACGTGAAGGAGAGGCGCAGATTCTCGACGGGCGGGATCAGGGGCGCTTCGGCCGGCCCCTCGCCCTGCCCCGTCCGGTTCCGCCGCCCCCGCCGTCCAAACCGGCCCCCGTTCTGGCCGCCGAACTGGCCGGGGAAGCCGAAGCCGCCGCGCCCCTGGCCGGGGAAGCCGTTGGGGGTGTCGCCGGGCGGCAAGGCGCTGGTCGTTTGCGGGTCATAGTGCAGGGTCGAGCCGCCCCGGCGGACCGTGATCTGAAAAACGCGGTTGTCGCCGGCCAGCGAGACGGGCGTCGGGAAGGTGATCCGGGCGCCCTGATACAAATCGAGCGTGGTGACTTTCAGCGAGTGGCCGCCGAAGATGAAAGTCTCGGTGCTGTCCTCGCCGCTGCCGCCGCCCCAGTTGGCGACGCTGGGCGTGGCGGGGCCGGCGGCTTTGCCGTCATACAGCGTGACTTCGGGCACGGCCGGGGCGGCGGGCGGGGCGATGGCGGGCGGGGCGATGGCGGGCGTCGCCGGAACGGGCGTCGCGGGAGCGGGCGTGTTCGGGGCGGCCATAGCGGCGGCCCCGGTTAGCGCCAGCAGAAGGGTGAAAGCTGTTTTTTTCATTGAATTACCCCATCGTTTGTATCAGTGAATGTATCTCAGTGAGTGTATCTCAGTGAATGTCGCGCATCTGGACGCGCTCGATGTGCGAGGCGCGTCCGGTCTTCGTGTCCACGTCGGCGACGATGCCGCACAGGACAACGGGGCCGGGGGCGACCTCGAAGCGGTGCGGGATCTGCGTCACGAACCGTTGGACGCTTTCGTGGGCGCTCATGCCCAGGATCGAATCCTGCGGGCCGACCATGCCGACGTCGGTGATATACGCCGTGCCGCGCGGCAACAGGCGCTCGTCGGCCGTCTGCACATGGGTGTGCGTGCCGACTACGACGCTGGCGCGGCCGTCGAGATAGACGCCGAAAGCGTTCTTTTCGGACGTCGCCTCGGCATGGAAATCGAAAAACGAAACGGTTGTCTGGCCTCGAAATGATTCGAGAATGGTGTCGGCCAGGCGGAACGGGTCGTCGAGCGGGTCCATGAAGGTCCGTCCCAGCAGGTTGGCGACTCCTACCTTATTTACGCCGCCCCGGCAGCAGAAGACGCCGCAGCCTTTGCCGGGCGTCCCCGCCGGGTAGTTGGCCGGGCGCAGCAGGCGCGGCTCCCGCTCGAGATATTCCACGATGTCCCGCTTGCTCCAGGTGTGGTTGCCGAGCGTGATCACATCCGCGCCCGCCGCGAACAGGCGTCGGGCGATGTCCGGCGTGATTCCCAGTCCCGCCGCCGCGTTCTCACCGTTGACGATGACAAAGTGCGGCGAGTACAAGTCGTTCAGCGTCGGCATCATCGTCTGAACGGCGTCTCTGCCGCTTTTGCCGACAATGTCGCCGAGCATCAGTATTCGCACGGTGTTTCAGTCGCTCTTTTCTAATCTCCTCGGCCAGCCCCCACCCCCGGCCCCTCCCCACCCCAATAAAGCCTTACCCCAATAAAGCCTTACCCCAATAAAGCCTTCGCAAGCGGGAGAGGGGAGTCGGAAGGAGAAGTTTTACTCCCCTCTCCCATTCTGATGGGGGTGGGGGCCTCTCCTATTTCGCGTAATTGATGGCGCGCGTCTCGCGAATGACTGTCACCTTAATCTGACCCGGATAGTCCATCTCTTCTTCGATCTTTTTCGCGGCATCGTGGGCCAGCGTGTGCGCGGCGGCGTCGTCCACGACTTCCGGGCGCACCATCAGGCGGATCTCGCGGCCCGCCTGCACGGCGTAGGTCTTTTCGACGCCGGGAAACGAGTCGGCCAGGGCTTCCAGCTTTTGCAGGCGCTTGACGTAGCTTTCCAGCATCTCGCGGCGGGCGCCGGGCCGGGCGGCGGAGATGGCGTCGGCGAGCTGGACGATGACGTCCTCGACGGTCTCCATCGGGATCTCCTCGTGGTGCGCCCCGGCGGCGTGGGCGGCGGCGGGACTCTCGCCCCACCGCAGCATCAGCTCCTGCGAGAGAAGCGCGTGCGGCACTTCGGAGTCCGGCACCACTTTGCCCAGGTCGTGCAGCAGGGACGCGCGCTTGGCGACAATCACGTTCGCGCCCAGCTCGGCGGCGATGCTCGAACCGATGTGGCAGACCTCAATGGAGTGGTCCAGCAGGTTCTGGCCGTAGGAAGTCCGGTAGCGCATCCGGCCCAGCAGCTTGACGATTTCGGGGTGCAGGCCCGTCACGCCCGACTCCATAACCGCGCGCTCGCCCGCCTGCCGGAGCGACTGCTCGACCTCCTCCTGGGCCTTGGCGACGGTCTCCTCGATGCGGCCGGGATGGATGCGGCCGTCCATGATCAGGGCGGTCAGGGCCAGCCGCGCCACTTCGCGCCGGACGGGGTCGAACGACGACAGGACGACGGCTTCGGGCGTGTCGTCAATAATGACGTCCACGCCGGTCAGCGTCTCGAAGGCCCGAATGTTTCTCCCTTCGCGCCCGATGATGCGGCCCTTGACATCGTCGGACGGCAGCGGGACGACGGAAACGGTCGTTTCCGAGACGTGGTCGGCGGCGATGCGCTGAATGGCCGTCGTCACGATGCTGCGGGCGCGCTTCTCGCCTTCGGCACGCGCCTCAGCCTCGATCTGCATGACGAGCCGGGCCATGTCGTGACGGGCCTGGTTCTCGACGTCTTTCATCAGCAGGGCGCGGGCATCCTCGGCGCTCAGGGCGGCGACCCGCTGCATTTCGGCCTTTTGCTTTTCTTTGGTGTCCCACGCCTCCTGCAAGTGCTGCTGGGCGGCGCGCTCTTGGACGGCCAAGGTCTCGCGCTGCCCGTCCAGACCTGAAAGTTTTTCTTCCAGCGTTTCTTCTTTTTGTGCCAGTTTTCGCTCTAACCGTTGCAGTTCGGCGCGTTTGTCTTTGTGGTCCTGTTCGACTTCGTTGCGGAAGCGCAGCGCTTCCTCGCGGGCCTCGATCAGCAGTTCTTTTTGGCGCGCATCGGCCTGCGCCTTCAGTTTTTCCCGCTCGGCGTCCATGCCTGCCATTTGTTTTTGCAAAATCTCGCGCTGCGGCTTGAGATAAAAGAGCAGCGTCCCCCCCAGCGCGGCCCCCAGCAGGGCCGCGACCGCAAGAGCTACCCAGGTCATCATTGTCATCGTTCCCTCACCCCCAAATGTGTATTTTGTTTTGAGGTTGAGCGGACGGGTTTCGTTCTTTAAGACAAGTGATCTCAGATAATACTGTTAATACTATTATGACAGGCGATAATGTCTCGTGTTACGTTTTCCGTCAAGTTACTGGCGAACTAAGGCTACTCTATTCTACAGCATAAAGCGCGTTTCCTGCGCGCTTTCGCAAAGAAAAGCTACAACTCGTCCGTGCCGTAAGCCATCGCGAGGGAGACGGCCTGCGCTTCTTCCGCCAGCTCGTCCTGGAGAGCGTCCCAGATGATCGCCTGCTTCTCGCGCTCCGAGATGCCGTTAAACTGTTCGGAGACAACTTTGGCATGAACACGGCCACGGTAGCCCGGACTTGTCACGATAGTCGAGTTCTCCGGAAATGCGCGCCGAAGGGCGGCCTTGACTTTAGGCGCAAGCGTCTCGTAATCAAATTGCTGTGTCTGTGTCGGCATCAGATAGTACCTCAGCTAAATCTGTCGTTCTACCCACTGGTAGATGCGTTTCACGGCGCCCATGAATTCCAATGCGAATGTTGCTGTAGGCGGCTTCGGGTCATAGCGCCAGGCGGGCTTCCATTTCATGCAAAGGCTCCAGTCGCGCTTACGCGCATTATCCGTGAAACGCTCCTCTAAGTCCGTCAGCGACAAGAGCAGCCTCAAATCATGTCCGTCTGCACCTAAAATGTTGGGCACTTGCTCCCCCGCCCGCCGCCGCTCCTCCCCCGCCCGCCGCCGCTCCTCCCCCGCCCGCCGCCGCTCCTCCCCCGCCCGCCGCCGCTCCTCCCCCGCCTCCGCAAGCGACATGGCGGAAGCGGCTTGCGAAATGATGTATGCCTTCAAAACGCATTCGACGGCATACCCGGCAAGGTAAACAGCGCCGCGCAAATGCCGCGTGTCCGCCCCCTGCTCTTCCGACGCAAGGCTGGGCGGTTGCAGCAGCTCTTCTGCGTCCCGCAACCGCCGCGCTGCCGCTTTGCGATACTGGCTGAGGCCGTCATGTTCCGCCATGCTGCCCAGCCATCAGTCGTCGTCCCATTCTTCCTCGTCCGCGCCCTCGCCCGGCGCGGGCAGCGCCTCGCGCGTGACCTGCTTGACGACCTCCCAGCCGAAGCCGCGCCGCTGCAAGAAGCCCATCAGCTTGCGCCGCTCGGCCTGCAATGCCTCGCGGTCGGTCGGGACGATGCGGACCTTTTTGCCCGCCGCGGCGCGGGCCAGGGCCAGCTCGTCGTCGTTCGTGACCTTTTCGACGGCCTCGGCGATCTGGTCTTTGGCGACGCCCTTGCCGAACAGCTCCGACGACAGCCGCCGCCGCCCGACGGGCCGGCTGCCGCCCGCGCGCGTCTTCGCCTCGACCCACTGGGCCGCGAACTGGGCGTCGTCGAGCAGGCCCAGCCGCGTCAGCTTCTCCAAAACCTGCGTGATGACTAGGTCATCATACCCTTTTTGCGCCAATCGCGTTTCGATCTCGCGCCGCGCCCGCGCCCGGACTTCCAGCAGGACCAGGGCGGCCTCCGTTGCCTTGTGGACCTCCTCGGCCCCGGCGACCTCGCGCAGCGTCTCGGGCGTGATCTCGCGCCCGACGCGCAACCCCAAGTCGGCGGCGACGGTCTCCCCCACCCCGAGGATGAACTGGTCGTCCACAAAGATGTTCAGACGCCCCCGGCGGCGCTGCGATTCCAGGGCGGTGATCTTAGGCATCAGCGTACTACTTCCAGGGCCGAGCCGTCGGCCAGCCGGTAGACGTAGAAGTCCGAATCCACGGTGAAGACGCGGGCGAGGGACAGGCTTTCCGCCGTGACGATCAGCGAGGCGTCTGCCAGGTCCATTGGTGTATCCTTATATTTCTCCATCAAGACGGCCATGCGATCCCCCTCGGCGGCTGAGAGGTCGCGCAGAGCCAGACGGCCCGTGGCGCGCAGACTCCAAAGGGCTGCCTGCGCGGGGTAGCCGCCGGCTCGGTAGCACAGGTACATGGCCTCTGTGTAGCAGGGCCAAGTCGTGAGCAAAGGACCTTTCGGCAGTCGTGCCGACGCAGTCAGGCAGCGCTGATGGTTCGGGTCATTCCTGTTCACGAGGGCAACCAGAGGCCCGGCATCCGTGAGTGTCATCACTTCTTGGCCTTGTGCTTCTCGGCCAGCCCTTCGGTAAACCGCTCCCCTGCATTTTCGGAGAAGGCTTCCGTGCTCCCCGCGATGGTTCCGACGTGGCCTTTGAGGAAGTCAAACAACGTCTCGCCCGGCTCTTCCGGCGGCTCCGCCCCGTCCGGCTCCGGCGTCCCATAGAGCTGCCGCAGGCCGTCCAGCGCCAAAAGTTCGGGCGTCGTCCCTTGCGTTTCGGCGCGGCGGGCCAGGGCCGTTTCCAGGTCCGGTGTCAGTGTGATCGTGGTCATGGCTTTTCTTTCTCCGCTTTTTCTTTCCCTGGTTTTTCTTTCCCTGGTTTTTCTTTCCCCGGCAGGGCTTGGCGGGCGGCACGGGGCAGGCCGCGCACCACGAGGGCGTGGGACGCCTGGATCATCTCGGTCAGCACTTCGTCGGGGATGGAGCCGTCCAGGGTGACGGTGTTCCAGTGGTGCTTGTTCATGTGCCATCCAGGGCGGACGGCGGGGTACTCGGCGCGGTCGGCTTCGTTGTCGTCCGGGTCGCCCTTCAGCGTGACGCGGGCCGGGTCGTCGTCCAGGCTTGTCACCGCGAACATCTTCCCGCCCACCTTAAAGACGCGGACGGCCAGTTTGAAGGGATAGTCTTCGGTCGCGCCGGGCAGCGCGGCCAGACGGCGGCGCAGGGCCTCGCGGGAGTCGGTCATTCGGGAGTCGGTCATTCGGGAGTCGGTCATCACGGCATCATCTCTTCGTCCTGGGCATCGCCTCCCGACATCTCCAGTGCGGCCAGGACCGGATCGGGCGCGAACTCGACGCGCTCATAGATCACCGCAAGCGGCAACTCGCACCCGATGGACGGCAGGCGCAGGACGGAAGAGAGGCCGCGCAGTTCCGTCAGTACCCATTTGTCGTCCGAGTTGCGTGTGTAATGCTCCACGAAGGGCTGGTATTGGGAGAGCATGACGTAATCCGTCAGCGTCGCCAGTCGCCGGTAGTGCGCGAATTTCCAGCCCCGGTCGTCCCTCTCGGTCGTCGGAGACAGCACTTCCATGAGGACGACCGGGTTCAGCAGGATGTCCAGCGCCTCGTCTTCAAATTCGAGCGGGCCGCACCCGACCACGACGTCCGGGAAGAGAAAAGCCCCGGTGGTGCGGCCCTTGACGCGCAGGTCGGTGGTGAACGGCTCACACGAACTGCCCCGGAGCTGAACAGTGAGAGCGGTGCCGATGTTGAGGGTGATCCGGTTGTGCTCCCGGCTCGCCCCGGCCATTTCCATGATCTCACCATTCACATACTCGCTCCGGCGTTCCGCCTTGCGGTCCATTTCTAGATACTCTTCCGGCGTGTAACGTTGCTGTGGCAGCGAAGACATGGCAAAACCTTTCCGCAAATCATCTCAGAGATGCCTGAGCAAAAGCATTCCGCGCGCCGGGTTTCCAGCAACGGTAGCTTCCAGACGTCGGCAGGAGCGGGAATGCCCCATGAGACACGGGCCGCCTCTACCGTTTCCCGTCGCGATTGGCCCACCACCAGTCGGCGTAGTCTGTATCTGCCGTTTCGCCTCCTAATTGGTCAACAAGCAGGGCAACTTGACCCCGATGGTAGGAGGCGTGACCGAACAACTGGACGATCTGCACCTCGGTCGGCAGTTGGAAGTGTTGTCCTTTCTCAGTGAACTCGAAATCCTGGGCCAGTTGGCCGTCTTCGAGGCGCGCGAGATAGTCTGTCCAGCGGGTTTGGAGGGCGGCAAACCGTGGCCCCAAGGTGGCGAGATCACACGCCTCGTCGAACCAGGCCGCTTGGCGGAAGCCCTCCCTGTCTGTCCCGTCCATGCGGCCGAGCCAGTTCTCGCGGCAGGCCGCCAGGTGGCCGGCCAGCGAGACGGCCTGCTGGAACCAGGCGTCGCTCCGGCCGGGTTGCGGGACCGATTCGATCATGGCGAGCATCTTCTGGTTGCAGTCCTTCTCGTGTTCATAGGACTCACGGTAACGTTCGACCAGCGACATAGGGAATGCCTCCTGAACAGATGGGGGCGGCGTCTGTTCTTTCGCGCTAAAATGGGGGTTCTCGATGACGCCGAGAATGTTCCCTTGTGGGTCCCGCACCGCGCCTAGTTTGATGCCGCCGCCCACGTCCTGCACGGGCTGATAGTCGGTCGCGCCCAGCGCCAGCAGGTGCGCGTGAGCCGCCTCGGCATCGGGGACGCCCCAGTAGGTGACGGCTTCGCGCGCCTGCCCCGCGTCGGGGTCGCCGCCCGGTTGCAAACCCAGTTCATAGCCGCCGACGCTGAAGCCGACATAGAACGGCTCGTCAAAGTAGGGCGGCATGCCGAGCAGGCTGGTGTACCAGGCTTTGGCCGCTTCTAAATCGGCGACTTGGTAGATCTGTGAGCGCAATCCTTGGAGCATAGTTCGTTTTCGCTTATTTTGCCGTGTCGTCCGTCGTGCTTTCTATGATCTTCTCCCGCACCCACCGGTTCAGCAGGGCCTCGGTGGGGATGCCGCGCTGGCTGGCGATGTTTACCAGATTTTCGGAAAGTTCGTCGTCCAGCGGGTATCGCTTGCGACGCAGGCGTGGGCTGATCTCGAAATGCACTTCCGGCATCGCCTCTAGTTCGTCACCAATGTCGTGCGTCTCGATGTAGGCGATCTCGTCGGCGAAGAAGGCCAAATCTTCCTTGAAATCCTTGTCGGAGATGCTTTTATTTGCGCTCATGCTGTTTGTGCGTTCTCAGGAGGCTCACCCGGCCTTGAAAGGCCGGGCTACTGGTGAATGAAAGTGCCTCCGGCACTGAGGAACAGTATTCAGGAACAGCCTTCGGAAGCGTATCCTCAGTCGCGTAGCGACTTTCACTGAGAGTAGCCCGGCACTTCCAGTGCCGGGATGTTATTCCGCCGCGCCGACGGTGAGGATTTCGGCGGCCTTCTCGTCGCCCCGGATGGTCTGCTCGATCTGGTCCATCATTTCGGGGTGCTCTTCGAGGTACTGCTTGGCGTTCTCGCGGCCCTGGCCGATGCGGGTCTCGCCGTAGGTAAAGAACGAGCCGCGCTTCTCGATCAGGGCCATCTCGACGCCGATGTCTATGATGGAACCCGACCGGCTGATGCCCTTGCCGAACATGATGTCGAACTCGGCCTGACGGAAGGGCGGGGCAACCTTGTTCTTGACCACCTTGACCTTGACCCGGTTGCCCACCATGTCCGTACCCTGCTTCAAGGTCTCGATGCGGCGCACATCCAGCATGACCGAGGCGTAGAACTTCAGCGCGCGCCCGCCGGGCGTCGTTTCGGGGTTGCCGAACATGACGCCGATCTTTTCGCGGATCTGGTTGATGAAGATGGCCGCCGTGTTGGTCTTGGAGATCGAGCCGTTCAATTTCCGCATGGCCTGGGACATCAGGCGGGCCTGGAGGCCCATGTGGCTGTCGCCCATCTCGCCCTCGATCTCGGCTTTGGGGACCAGCGCGGCGACCGAGTCCAGCACGACCACGTCAATGGCCCCGGAACGCACCAAGGCGTCCATGATCTCCAGGGCTTCCTCGCCCGTCGAAGGCTGGGAAATGAGCAGCTTGTTGATGTCCACGCCTAAATTCCGGGCGTATTCGGGGTCTACGGAGTGCTCGGCGTCCACGAAGGCGGCCACGCCGCCCAGCCGCTGCGCTTCGGCGACGATATGGTAGGCGATGGTGGTCTTGCCCGACGACTCGGCCCCGTGGATCTCAGTGATGCGCCCGCGCGGCACCCCCCCTACCCCCAGGGCGAGGTCCAGGGCCAGCGAGCCGGTGGAGATGGCCTCGACGGTCATGCGCGGCGACTCGCCCAGGCGCATGACGCTGCCCTTGCCGAACTGCTTTTCGAGCTGCGTCAACGCCATTTCGAGTGCTTTCTCTTTGTCCAATGGTTTCTCCTTAGAAGCCCCCCGGCCCCCACCCCTGTTAACGGGGGGGAGTAGGAGTGACCTGTCTTTTCCGGTTCCCCCATGATTGAGGGCTAGGGGGTCTGTTCCCCCAGGGGGAACGTGTGTACGACATTGTACCTTGCTTTCGTGCCGTTTGCGCGCTGTTCCGGCGGCAGGGTTTGCATGAGGACGAATCGCGCCGCTTGCCATGAAGGGAACGAACGTTCGTAGTTCATGCGATAGCTGAAATAGTCGGGGGTGAAATTACCTCTAGCAATTGTGATGTGAGGCTTATACTGTTGCGGCGAGATGGCACGAGGCTGGCCGAACGTGATGACCGGATAGGGATCAGGGGCTGAAATGTCTAGCGACCGAGCAAGTTCTTCCAAATCTGGGTCATGGCGCACTCCCATCCATAAAATCGCATTTGCCGTTGGACGCTCCTTAAAGCTGCCTGCCTGTGCGAGACGCAGTTGGAATGGTCGTCCCGCTGTTGCGACAGATTGTGCCTCTTCTACAGCACGCTGAACGCCGGCTTCCGACACGTTCCCCAAAAACTTGAGTGTGATGTGGTACTCTCGCGCATTGACCCAACGGTAAGGATAGAATTGATTGAGTTCCGAACGCCAACGGCTGACCTGTTCGGCAAGTTCGTCGCGCACACCGTCCGGCAGCTCAATGGCGAAGAAGTGATTCATAAGCGTCTCCTGCCCCGGCCTGCACCGCTTCCGGGTCCAGCAGGAAGCGGCGGACGAGGGCCAGGGCGTTCTGCGAGGCGCGGTAGGCGATGTCGGCACGGCTGCCGAGCAGGTGGTGATGCTCGGACAGGACGCCGCCGTCCCAGGCCAGACCGATGTGGACGGTGCCGACTGGCTTGGCCTCCGATCCCCCACCCGGCCCGGCGATGCCGGTCACGCTGAGGCCCAGATCGGCCTTCCCCGCCTCCCGCGCGCCGACGGCCATCGCCCGCGCGGTTTCGGAGCTGACGGCGCCGACGCGCGCGATCATCTCTTCCGGCACGCCCAGGAACTTTGTCTTGGCCTCGTTGGAATAGGTCACCAGCCCCAGCCCGAAGATGCGCGAGGCGTCCGGCACATCCGTCAGCCGCCTGGCGATCAGGCCGCCGGTGCAGGATTCGGCCAGGGCGACCGAGCGGCCCATCAGGGTCAGCATCCCGACGACGACGCTTTCCAGGGTCTCATCATCTACGCCGTAGACAACGTCCCCCAGCCTCTCGCGTAAAGCGGCCTCGCGCGGGGCGATGAGGGTGGATGCCTCTTCGGGGCTTGGGGCGCGGGCGGTGATCCGCAGATGCACCTCGCCTGTTTTGGCATAGGGCGCGACGGTGGGGTTATCAGTCTCCATCAAGTCGCCCGCCTTCTCCTCCACCAGAGACTCGCCCATGCCGACGATCCGCAGGATGCGGGACTGAAGAACGGAGCGCTGCCCGGATGTCCTCTCGCGCAGGTATGGCTCGACGCTGTTTTCGGCCATCGGGATCAGCTCGTTAGGCGGGCCGGGCAGACAGATCGCGATCTTGCCGTCTTTCTCGAACAGGGCGCCTAATGCGGTCCCATTAGGGTTCGGGAGGCCGCCGCCGTGCACGGGGACCAGCGCCTGTTTCCAGAACGACGGCGGCAGGTTCTGCCATCCCCGCAGGCTCATCCGGTCGCGCAGCCATTGCGTGTGGGCCGTGTCTTCCACGAAGGTGTCTCCGAGCACCTCAGCGACCATTTCTTTGGTCAGATCATCTTGCGTCGGCCCCAGACCGCCGATAGTGATGACGAGATCAGCCCGTGAGAAGGTGAGCCGCAGCGTGTCTTTGATCCGCTCCGGGTTATCGCCGACCGTCGCGCGGTGATGGATGTTGATGCCGAGCCGCGACAGCATCTTCGCGAGGAACACGGCGTCGGTATCTATGATCTGCCCCAGCAGGAGTTCTGTGCCTACTGAGACGATTTCGGCGTTCATGGATGGTGTCTTTCCAAAATGTTTATGGTATAGTACGCACATGGACAACATGAGTGATGACGACAAAGAGCGGTTCTACCTCAGCTACGTTCCGTGTGACGGGTGCTGGCTTTGGATACGGGGCCGCTGTACGGGCGGCTACGGATCATTCGTCTTAAACGGCAAGACGAGACGTGCCCATCGCGTCGCTTATGAGATGGTTTATGGTGTGACACTGACACCGGATCAATTTTTGCATCATGTATGCAGAAACAAAGGCTGCGTAAATCCTATGCACCTGGAGATAACGAATCAGGTAGATCATGTGGACGGCATAACCTTCGGCAACAAGGACAAAACGCATTGCCCTTATGGGCATGAATATACCCCCGAAAACATCTGCTGGAACAGGGGAGGCACAAGCAGGGAGTGTAGGACCTGCAAATATGCGCGGGTTCGTCGCCGTAGCCAGAAGATTAGACATCAAGCGAGGCAGCAGATCTTGGTCAGGCTGAAAGAGCTTGCCTTGAAGTGCCAGACACGTTGAAGGAGGCCTCACCGAAGCCTCCTTAGCGCATCCTTTCACTCCCCCTCAGTTCAGCGGAACAACACAGGACTCAAGAGTCACTTGTTGCGTCAACGCCATTTGAAGCGGCTTTTCAACCCACAATCCGATCTATAATCGTCTCCAACTCGTTCATGTCCGAGAAGCCCACCGTGACCACGCCATGCCCGTTGCGTCCGTTTTGAATCGTCACTCTTAGCCCCAGTGCGCTCCTCAGGCGATCCTCGATGGCCTTGAGGTGGATGTCCTCACCAAGAGCGACATCCTCCTCGGACTTCGCCGCAGCTTTGGAAGCGCGGGTGGGGGTCAGCCCCCCCTCGGCGGCGCGGCGGCGGGAGGCGACGACGCTCATGCCCTGCGATACCATCTCTGCGAATAGGGAGGCCCGCTTTTCCGGAGAGGCGACCGACAGCAGTACCTTGCCGTGGTCCATGCTGATCTCGCCGCGCGCGATGCTCTCCTGCATTTCGGGCGGCAGGCGCAGGAGACTAAGGGCATAGGCGATGGTGGAGGGCGACTTGCCGATCTGACGCGCCAGTTCCACCTGGGTCAGCCCGAACTGGTCCAAAAGCTGCTTGTAGCCCCGCGCGGCCTCCATCGCGTTCAGGTCCTCGCGCTGAATGTTCTCGATCAAGGCCACCGTCAGCGATTCCTCATCGGTCATCTCGCGGACTACAGCGGGAATGCGCGTCAAACCTGCCTGCTGGGCGGCTCGGAAGCGGCGCTCGCCGGCGATCAACTCGTAGCGCCCGCCGCCGCGCGGGCGGACCATGACCGGCTGCAAGACGCCGTGGAGGAGGACGGACTCCGTTAGCTCCTGCAAGGCGGCCTCATCGAACGCGGTGCGCGGCTGGTAGGCGTTGGCGACGATCTTCTCGATGGGCAGGTGCAGGACGCCCGCCTCGGACGCTTGAACCGGGGCGGGTGGGGGAGCCGGCGATTCGGCGGGAGAGAGGGGCACAGGTTCGGGCCGGGCCGGGCGATCCGCCAGGGGCGCTTTGGCAGACGGCGGGATGAGGGAGGAAAGGCCGCGTCCCAACCGGCTTTTTTCGAGTGTCTTATTCTTTTCCAAGTGCGATTACCTCCTGGGCGAGATCGGCATAGGCGACGGCCCCCTTCGATTTCGGGTCGTACAGCGCGATGGGCTGGCCGAAGGAGGGCGCTTCGCTGAGGCGCACGTTGCGCGGGACGATGGTCTGGGCGACCAGATCGCCGAAGAACTCGCGCACCTCAGCGACCACCTGGCGCGACAGGTTGATGCGCTCGTCGTGCATGGTCAGAACGACCAGGCCAACAGCAAGCTTCGGGTTCAGGTGGCGCTGGACGCGCTCCACGATGTTCATAAGCTGCGAGATGCCTTCGAGGGCGTAATACTCGCACTGGATCGGGATCAGGACGGCGTCCGCCGCCGTCAGGATATTCAGGGTGAGCAGCCCCAGCGAGGGCGGGCCGTCAATGAAGATGTACTGGTAGTTCTTCTCGACCGGCTTCAGGACTTTCTTCAGGATGGTCTCGCGGGATAGCTCCTGAAACATCTCCATCTCGGCCCCCGCCAGATCGAGCGTGGCCGGGGCGAGGTCCAGGCCGGGGACGCCCACGTCGTTCAGGATGACGTCGGCGAGCGGCACGCCGCCGGTGAGGGCGTCGTAGATGCTCTGCTCCACCGTCTCCTTGCGTCCCAGGCCGCTGGTCGCGTTGCCCTGCGGGTCGCAGTCCAGCAGCAGCACCCGGCGGCCCGCCTGGGCCAGCGTGGTCGCCAGGTTGACCGCCGTGGTCGTCTTGCCGACGCCGCCTTTTTGGTTGACGACCGCCAATGTCCAAGCCATGCGTGAAGTTCCTTTGTGCCGACAGGCCGAGTGATGCTGTCTTATTCCACGCCGACTGCCTGACCTCCTGCCCGCAGACGCTTTGAAACACAAAAAATGCGCGCGGGCGGTGCCCACGCGCATTTTCCGTTCGCGCTCGTCAATCGAACATCTGTACGTTTTTTGCTATACGTTTTTGCCTAGCGAACGCTGTCTGCCGTGGCACGGCGGACCATCTGATCCGCAATGTCCGCGCCGCTGACATGATAGGAACCGCTCTCGACCTGCGCCTTGAGGCGCGAAACCAGGTCGGTGCGCGTTTCCGGCGCGGACTGGACGGCGGGCAGGTATTGCGCCGCCTGGGCCTTTGCCGCCGACAGGGCCTGCGCCTGCGCGGACAGCTCAACCTGCGCCGCCGGGCCGCTGCCCGGCGTGGCCGCCGGCGGCGTCTTGACCGCGCCGGATTGCGCCGGTGTGATGGGTTCGATGCGGCCGGCCCGCACGGATTCTTCGCTGGAAATCTTCATTGGTCTTGTGCCCCCTTAATGTGCCTTGTAGTGACGGGTCGTTCCTGTGAGGCTGCCCCCCAGGAAGAAATGCACCCGGTAACGCAGGCGGTGCGGCGGCTTGGCTATCGTAGCAGCGTCGCTCCCTTCCCCGGAGAAGATGCTGCCTTAGACCCTCTAGCTTTGCGTCCCCGTCTTTCGGCGGGTTTGCCGTTGATTGTCTTGGTTTCGTCGTCTGTCTTCAAGCGTCACAGGCACTCTGCCCGGTGACACCTCTATTATGGGCGCGCACTCGAGGTTTCTTTAGGGTGATTGAAAAGAAACGGCAAAAACAGTTCCGGTGTTTTTACACGGCTCACGAGTGGCTTCCGATGCAGCTCAGTGCCACCTCATTGGGCGGCTTTGGTTGAATAGCAAGGTCGTTTGTCACACTCTTCCTTTCGCCAAAGTTGCCTGCGGCCCAACGGCCAGGCTCACCCGCAACACCCACTAAAACGAGTCACCCGACGGGGCAACAGACAAGCGCGAATGGCTTTAGGTGAATCAGCATAGAACAATAGATATTCCGTGAAACAATTTTACCCCCATAGATGTAGTGCCTGCTTGGATGGCAATAACACAACATCTTGTGGAATTTTCAGCCCAAATTTTATTCCACGAATATCTAAACAAGGGAAAGAAAAAAGAGACACACCATCTCTAACACGAAGTCATGCGTAGCAAGCTGAATAATTAGCATATATGCATACGCTTACGCTACATATATGCTAATTCAATGAAAAAATCAGGGATGGGGAAAGTCGCTGGCGCTGTGATCGTTACGCGCGTCAGCACCGGCAAACAGATTCAGGGAACCTCCCTTGAAGATCAGGTAGAAGCCTGCCGCGTTAAGGCTCTGGCTTTGGGCCTGCCTATCATTGCGGAATACGAAGACGCGGGCATTTCCGGCGGCTTCCTGCTTCTACGAGAAGGGATGCAAGCCGCAATCGCTGACATTCAGGCGGAAAGGCCATGCCGCAGGACGCGGTTGACCATCGGAAAGAACTGCAAGCCATTGACCGCGCGCTAGAGCAGTTGGGGCAGGAACAGACGGCGGCGGTCAAGGCGCAAATCTCAGGCATCATGCAGGGCGCAAGCCCGGACGCCTATGCCGAAGTGTTCGCCGATATTGCGGCCCGGCGCAAGGACATGGAGGAGAGGCGCGGCGCGCTGAACCGGGCGGCGAAGGTGCAAAAGTCGGCGGGAGCGGTCCGGCAGGAAGCGGCGAGCCGTGAAACCTTCCTGCGTGACGTACAAACGTCTCTGACTAGTCCGTACATCACGGAGGCAGAAAAACGCGCCCTTGTGGGGCGCGTTGTTGAAAAGGTCGTCTGCCAGAAGGACGGAGCAGATGTTGTATTCATGCCCGGCCTGTTCGGAGAAGTCTGCTCTCAGGCAGCTTTGGATACTAAACTCAGCGTCTTCACGGCCTGCGCCTCGTACTTGGGCTTGTAGTCGGGGCACTTGTAGCTTTTGGAGTATTCCTTGGGGCTCTCGGCCTCGGCGACGTAGATCTGGGCGGAGTTGACGCCGCACTTTTCATGGACGCGGTCGTAGTTGCCGCAGTCGTAGCAGCGGCGCAGGATGGTCCAGCAGACCGAGCAGCGCATCGAGCCGACTAGCTCGACCCGGCCGCACAGGGGGCAGTGGATGTAGGTCTCCTGGAAGCCGTATTCCTTCGACTTCAAGGCCAGCCGGATCTTGCGGTTGAACTCGTCCAGCCCGCGCCCAAGCTCCGCGCAGGTCGCCAGCATCTGGTTCATCTGGACAGCGCTCAGGTACTCGATGATGCGCTCGTCCAGCAGTTCGGACAACTGCTGACCGACCTTGTCGATGGCCTTCATGTGCTGCTCGGCGGTCGCGGGCCGGTAGGGCTTGGCCTTCTCCGCCCGCGCGCCCAGCGTCTTCAGGAGCTGTTCCGTGATGTTCAGGGGCACCCGGAGGAACGCTTCCTTCTTTTCCGGGTACTTGACGATGGCGCCCATGATGCGCTCGGCGTCGCCGACGTTCAGCTTCTCCGCCTTGATCTTCTCCACCATGCGCTTCTGCGCGCCCGGATCGTGCGCCAGCGCGGCCAGGGCGCGGGCGTGGCCTTCGGTCAGCAGAATCTGGCCCGGCTGCGGCGCGCGCAGGGTCAGCTCCTGCTGGACGAACGGCGGCAGCTCCAGCAGCTCCAGCGAGCGGCGCAGAGTGGTCTCGGACACGCCCAGGGTCTTGCCGCACTTTTCCCAGGACATAAAGGTCAGCAGCCCCTGGATGGCCCGCGCCTTCTCGATGGGGTTCATGTCCTCGCGCTGGAAGTTCTCCAGCAGCGCGTCGGCGTGGGCGTCCTCGTCGCTCATCTCCTTGACGATGACTGGGATGGTGGCATTGCCGGCGATCTTGGAGGCCCGGAAGCGGCGCTCGCCCATGACGATCTGGAACTTGTCCACGCCATCTTTGTCTTTGTAGGGGCGGACGACGATCGGCTCCAGGACGCCGCGCTCCTTGATGGAGGCGGCCAGCTCTTCCAGCGTGTCCTGGTAGAACGACTTGCGCGGCTGGTTCTCGTTGGTGATGATCTGCTCCAGCGGCATGTGCTGGACGGTTTGCGTTTCTTCGGTCTTTGGCTTGGTCGTGGACATAGAATGGATGCTCCGGCCCGTGGAGTATCTGCAAAAACGGGCTTCCGTAGGTCCATTATCGGCGGCGGGGGGGAGGCGCAAGAGAGCGAATTTCGAGGCGGGGCGGGGAAGGACGGCATATCTGCTACAATAGAAACGAAAAGGCCGCTGTCAAGAGCGGCCTTCTCAATCTTGTCGAAAGGAGGTAAGTCCTATGCGACAAGGCAACTGGCGCAGGACTCTGAAGTTCAGAGCCGTTGCACAGACCATCGCCGCGATTGCGTCCGCAGTCGCCGCGATCCATCAGCTACTTAACCCGAGTTGCTACCTGCGAATTTCTAGTAGCAGAATAGCCCACTAAAATCGGTTTATAGCAAGCGGCCCATCTAAAAACGCTTTGTAGGTAGCAACTCGGGTTACTTAAAAAGTAGGCTGACGGCGGGAGGGCGTTGTTAGAGCAACGCCTTCCCGTCTGCTAGTTGCAGTATACCACCTGCTAGTTGCAGTATACCACAACATCTGCCGTTTCTGAAACGTGACATTCCGCCGCGCATCTGCTAAAATAAAGACGAGGAGACCGCTCCCCAGAGCAATCTCCTCAATCTTGCCGAAAGGAGGTGATTCCTTTGAAGCAAGGCAGCTGGCGCAAGACTCTGAAGATCAGAGCCATTGTGCAGATTATCGCGGCGGTCGCTTCGGCTCTCGCCGCGATCCATCAGTTCTTCAAGAAGTAGGCTGATGGCGGAGGGGCGTTGCACGAACAGCGCCCCTCCGGTCCGCTGTGCTCAGTATACCACAAAGTATCAATTTGATACAACATCGTTGTATCAAGTCCACTGGAAGCGGGGGCAGCACGCGCATGAGGAGCATCACCCGGACACCACTGAGGACGGCGCGCACGGGCATGGTGGCGGCGGCGAACCCGCTCGCCTCGCTGATCGGCGTCGAAATCCTGCGCGCGGGCGGGAACGCCGCCGACGCCGCCGTGGCGATGGGGGCGGCGATGGCCGTGATGGAGCCGCACCTTTCGCATGTCGGCGGGGACGCCTTCGCGCAGGTCTGGGACGCGCCCGCGCATAAGCTGTCCGCCCTGAACGGCAGCGGGGCGGCCCCCACGGGCGCGACTCTGGAAGCGATGGGCGGCGAAATCCCCCTGCGCGGCATCCGGGCCGCCTCCGTGCCCGGCGCGGTGGACGCCTGGCTGACGACGCTCGAAACGTGGGGGACCATGACCGCGTCGGAGGCGCTGGCCCCAGCCATCGCGCTGGCCGAGGACGGCTACGCGCTGCCCGCCTGGCAGGCCGAACTCTTGAAAGCCCATGACGACCTGTGGGAAGAGTTCCCCGAATCGGGCGCGGCGCTCGTCCCCGACGACCTGCGGCCCGGCGTCACGATCTACCAGCCGGTCCTGGCCCGGACCCTGCGACAGATCGCCGAGGGCGGGCGCGCGGCCTTCTACGAGGGCGAGTTCGCCGATCTGCTGCTGGCGCATTCCGAGGCGAACGGCGGGTTCTTCACGCGCGAAGACCTCGCCAATCATCGGTCGCAGATTCTGGACCCGATCCGCACGACCTACCGGGGCGTGACGGTGACGGAGCAGCCGCCGGTCTCGCAGGGGTGTCTGCTGCTGCAAATGCTGAATATTTTGGAAGGCTGCGATCTGGCCGCGCTGGACCCCGAAGGCCCGGACGCGGTCCACTTGATGGCCGAAGCCAAGAAGCTGGCCTTCGCGGACCGGCTGGCATATTTAGGTGACGTGCCGAACACGCCCCTCGAGACATTGCTGTCCAAAGATTACGCCGCCCAGCAGCGCAAACGGATCAATCCCCAGGCCGCCGCCGCGCGTTACTCACCGGGGCGGCTACCGACCGTCAGCGGCGGCTCGGACACGACGTACCTGTGCGTCATTGATGCGCGCGGCAACGCCGTCTCCTGGATCCAGAGCGTCTTCCACGGCTACGGCAGCGGCGTGGTCGTGCCGGGCACCGGCGTCCTCTTGAACAACCGCATGACCGGCTTCAGCCTGGACCCGAAGAGTCCGAACGTCCTGGCCCCCGGCAAGAAGACGATGCACACGCTGAACACCTGGATGGCCTTCAAGGGCGACGACCTGTGGGCGGTCGGCGGGACGCCGGGGGCCGATGTGCAGGTGCAGACCAATTTGCAGACCGTCACGCAGATGATTGACCACGGCCGCAGCCCGCAGGAGGCCATCGAAAGCCCCAAGTGGCACGTCCCGCCGGACGGCCCGGAACTGATGGTCGAGGACCGCCTGCCGCTCGACACCTGCTACGAGCTGCGCCGCCGGGGCCACCGCCTCACCGTCGGCGGCCCGTGGTCGGGGTCGTGCGCCTCCCAAATCCTCACGCTCGACCCCGAAACCGGCGCGCTCTTCGGCGGCTCCGACCCGCGCAAAGACGGCCTGGCGCTGGGGTACTGAACCATTGCGAAAGGAAGGGGCTTATACTCCGCTTTCTTTTGGCGCTTGTCCCGGCTCTGCCGTCGCGGACGCTCGCCCAGGCAGCCCCTGCCTCACTCTTTGAGGCAGCGGGCCGAGGCGATCTCGCGGCCGTGTCCGCCATGCCCGCCGACCCTTCCCGCCGCACCGCCCCCTACATCACCAGCCCGGAAGCCTCGCGCAAGGCCGACCGCAAGCCCGCGCCGCCTTCTCCCTGGATTGCCGAGGCCGCGCCGCCGGAATACAGCATCCGGCCCGCCTGGATTGATACGGCCGGGAGAACGCGCACCTGGGCCTTGCGCGACCCGCGGGAGCGCCAATGGCCGAGATCACCACCAAGCGCGCCGCACAGCAGCTTGCCGCCCTCCTGAACCGCGTTACGGCCCCGCAGCGTGAGCCGATGCCGTAGCCGGTGTTCGGAAACGCTGGCTGAGAAGGGAGATGCCGATCAAAAGCAAGGCGGCCCCCACGGTTTGCGGACGCACCATCTCTCCCAGCAGCAGCGCCGCCCAAAAAAGAGCTAGTACGGGCTGCATCAGTTGCAGTTGTCCTATCCGCGCGACTCCGCCGAGCGCCAGGCCGCGATACCAAGCGAAGAAGCCCAGGAACATACTGACCAGGCAGAGATAGCCGAAACCGATCCAGGCACGGGGAGAGGCGGCGACAAATTGACCACTGTGAATGTCTTGGGAAACCGCAATACATGCCGGGAGCAGCAGCACAGGAAGCGAGAACACCAGCGCCCAGCAGATTACCCGCCATCCGCCGATTTCCCGCGCCAACTGTCCCCCTTCCGCATAGCCGAGCGAAGCCAATGTGACCGCGAGGAGCAGCCATAGATCACCCATTTGCGGCTTGCCTGCTCCTTCGGTCGCCGCGAAAATCAGGGTGGCGATGACCCCCAAACCGCACGTTACCCAGAATGCCAGCGGGGAACGCTCCTTGGCACGCAGCACAGCAAAAAATGCTGTGCTTGCAGGCAGAAGTCCGGCGAGTACCGCGCCGTGCGAAGCAGGCAATGAGCGCAGTGCGACTGCCGTGCAGAGCGGAAACGCGAAAACTACTCCCAACGCGACCAGCGCGAGAGACTTCCAGTGCTTCCGATGGGGCAAGCGTTCTTGCATGGCCGCTAGGAGGAGCGCGGCAAGAAATGCGGCGACCGTCGCACGTCCTATGCCAGTGAACACGCCGCCAAGTTCCGGCGCGGCGGCACGGGTCGCCGGAAGCGTAACACTGAAAGTCACCACACCTAAGAGGCCATAAAGAAGCCCCTGCCTCCGATTTGCGGCCTCCTGTTGTATTTGTGTACTATTTTGCGAAGCGAGCGTTTTCATGTCGGTATCGCTGCCGCCCGCTGGCGCACAAGAAACCGCTGGATCAGATCGGCGATTAGGTTGGCGTCTTCCTCTAGCGCGAAATGGCCGGTGTCGAGGAGGTGCAGCTCAACGTTCTTCAAGTCCTTACGGTAGGCCAGCGCACCTTCCGGCGTGAAGAGCGGATCGCCTTGGCCCCATACGATCAGCGTAGGGGGCTGATGGGCGCGGAAATAGGCGTGCCACTCGTCGTAATGTTGAGGGTTGGTGAAGTAGTTGGCTTGCAGATCGAGTTGGATTTGCTTGTTGCCGGGGCGATCCAGCCCGGCCTGATCCATGTTCCAAGCGTCGGGGTTGAGGCGTTCGGGATGACGAGCGCCCGTTTTGTATTGGAAGACCGTCCCCTCACGCTCAAACAGTTTGAGGACGGGAGCCTCCGTTTCTGCGGAGCGTTTGTCCCACAGCGGTTTGAGCAGATTGCGGAACGTGTCGCTGATGCCTTCCTCATAAGCGTTCGCATTCTGGACGATTAGGGCCTGTACCCAGTCCGGGTGCTTGGTTGCGATACGGAGGCCGACCGGACCACCATAGTCTTGAATGTACAAGCTGAACCGGGTCGTGTTGATCTGGACGAGAAACTTTTCCATCACCCCTGCCAAGTGGTCGAACGTGTAGGGGAAACTTTCCGGGGAAGGGCTGTCGCTGTTGCCGAAGCCCGGATAATCCGGGGCGATGACGTGAAACCCGGCGCTCGCAAGGAGGGGCATCAGGTCCCGGTACATATGTGAGGAAGATGGAAAGCCGTGAAGCAGCAAAACGGTCGGTTCGCTCGGCTCACCGGCCTCACGGTAGAAAATGGTGACGCCCTCCACTTTCGCCGTGTTGTAAGCGATGTGCGGGGAAGGGGCCATCATCGGAAATGGGGTTGGCATGGGACTTGTCTCCTGGCTGTGCGGCGTTGCTTGCTGCTGTGCGGGAACGCCTCGCTCGGCTTCCGTTCGGGCGAGAGCGCCAGAAAATGGGAGCGCGAATAACCCCAGAAGGACAACCCAGGTCATCTGTAAGGCAAGAGCGTGTGTTCTCGACATGGCAAGTCTCCCCTAACCTCCAAAACTAGATTTGGAGGTTACTTTGCCAGGAGTGTACCCGGTGTGGTATAACCTGTCAAGTGTATTTTGGTGGTAAAATAGTTTTATGGAGAGAAAATTGGCAGATTACAACAGCCGCGTAGAAAACGCTTTGGAGCCGGTGTCGGCTCAGGAGGCGACCGCCATAGAACGGCCAGGTTCACAGGAGCCGTTCTTGTTTCGCGGCGGGCATCTTTGCCTGGACTTCATCAACACCGAGATCAGGGACGCAGGGGGCGCGTTGTACGACCTCCTTCAAACGCCGGACGATCTAGCCGGGTGGTTGCGAGAGGCGGGGGTGAGCGTTGTCGGAGCGCAGGGAAACCCTTTCAACCCTGCTGCTCTGGGTCAGTCCGCCCTGGAAAAAGCGCGGCAGTTCCGTTCTGCATTACGCGAGGTGATAACGGCGGTCGTGGACAGGCGAGTCCCGGCTGGACCGGCACTTGGGGAACTGAATGCCGTCCTGCGCTTTGCGGAGGGCTACTCGCAGATAGCCATTCAGAGCGACTCCCTGACCGTAGTATCTGAGCGCCGCATGGAAACTCCCCTCGTGCCTCTGATTTTGCCTGTCGCGGAAGCCGCTTTGCACCTGCTAACGGGGCAGCAGGCAAAGAACATTCGGCGTTGTGAGAGTCCAGCCTGTGTTCTCTTCTTTCTGGACACGTCGAAGAACCACAGCCGCCGATGGTGCAGCATGGAGACTTGCGGCAACCGCCACAAATCCGCAGCATACTATCACCGGCAGCGCGGCAGCAAGTCGTGTGATGATAAATCGGGATAGCTATTCTACGGTAGCCCCCAGCAATGCCATCTTGAAAAGCCACTTGTTCCTGATTTGGCTTTGACTTTCCCCGCCTCTAATTCTAGCTAGGGGTTCCACCCCACGCGCAGGCCAGGGTACGGCCTAGCGGCCCCTTCGCGGCATCTCCCTAGCCTTCCGCGCCTTCGGCTTGTGCAGGCTGGGTGATCCCCCTCGCCGCTCATGTCCTGGTCCTTGCTTCGGCTCTCTCCCCGCCCCCGCCGAACCTTTTGCCCCGCCCGCCCCGTCTTTCTCTGTACGAGGAAACGGAACCCCATGATCGGTACAGTGAGAGAAGGGCTGGGACGGGCGCTGGCGGCCGTGGATTGCCTGCCCCGCGAGGAGCGCGAGGAGGCGGGCTGGCTGTCGCGGGCGCGGGCCGGCGACGAGGCCGCGTACCGCTGGCTGCTGGAGCGCTACCGGACGCGCGCCGTCCGCCTGGCCGCGCACGTCCTGCGGCATGGGGGCGAGGCGGAGGACGTGGCCCAGGAAGCGTTCATCAAAGCTTTCCGCCGCCTGCCGTCATTCCGGGGCGAGGGCCGGTTCTCGGCCTGGCTCTTCGGCATCGTCGTCCGGCTGTGCCTGGACCGCCGCCGGTCGGCCCGCTGGATGCGCGAAGTCCCCGAAGACGCCGCGCCGCCCCCCTCTTTCCCTGCCGACGACCCCGACACGCGCCTGCTCGTCGGCGTCTTGCTCGACCGCCTTTCCCCGCCGATGCGCGCCGCCCTGGTGCTGCGCGAGATGGAGGGCCTGGACTACGACGAGATCGCCCAAACGCTCGGCATCCCCGTCGGCACCGTCCGCTCCCGCCTTCACGCCGCCCGCGCCCAGTTCCGCGCCCTGTGGACGGCGACGGAGAACGAGGGGGAGGCGAACGACCATGCGTGACCAGCCTGACGACCTCTATCTCGACCGGGTGCTGCGCGACGGGCTGGGCGCGCTGCCCGTTCCCGACCCGTCTCCCGACTTCGACGCCCGCGTCCTCCTCGCCCTGCGCGCGCCCACCCCCTGGTGGCAGCGTCTGTGGCAGCCCGCCCGGCCCCTCTTGCTCGGCGCGTCCTGCTCGCTCGCCGTCACCCTCGTTCTGCTGCACTGGACGCTGTCGGCGCCGGTCGCCGCCCCGTCTGCACCGGCCCTGGCCGCCGCGCCGTCCCGTGCGCCTTCGCTCGACGCCGTGCTCGACCGTGCCGACCTCCGGGCCGGGTCGCTGGCCGCCGCCTGGGGAAGCCCCCTAGCCCCCAATCCTGGGGGAACCGGAAGCGACCCGCCATCAGACCGTCGCCCTGACCCGCCCCGCCACGCGCAGGTGGGGCGCCGCGTCGCTTTCGTCGCTTGAGAGGGGGGCGCGATGAATGGGAAGGGCGCGATGAATCGCGCCCCTACATCATCCGATCCCCGCGAAGGCGGGGATTTGCACTTCTAAAGCCCAGGGGTTCAGCCCTGGGAGTATCTAAAGCCCCGCCCTTCTAGGGCGGGTTCTCCCTTTAAGGAACCCTATGAAACCCCAACATCGCCTGGCCCTAGTCGGCCTGGCGCTCGGCGTCCTGCTCGCCCTCATCATTGCCCCGCAGACGCGCTGGCTGGTGCGGGTCCAGGTCTTGACCGGCCTGCGCCTGTACCACCCGATACCTTCCGACAACTGCCCCTATACACCATCGCCGGCCAATGACCAGCGCCGGTATGAGGTGGTGGCCGCGCGCCACCCCGACGATTTCTCGACCCAGTATGCCGCCGCCGTCTCGACCGCCTCCAGCTCGGGCGCGACTTTGGCGGCCTTGCGCGCTCTGACTGTCCGTTTCCCGGACCGCCCCGCGCTTTATGCCAACATCCTGCGCTATGAGACGCTGGGGAACGTCCACCTGGTTCGTCCCGAGGAAGATCTGCTGCTGCCCCCCGCCGCGCGCGGGGCTGTTCCCCCGATGCGCCCTAGCGCCGCGCAAAGTCTGGCCGCTTACGACCGGGAAGCGGCGGCGGGGGAGCGCCTGGACCCCAGCAACGCCTACTTCCCCCTGATGCGCGCGGTCGGCCTGTTCGCCGCGTTCCGGGACGCGGACGGCCTGGCCGCCTTCCGGCGCGCGTCCGAGAAACCCGATTGGCGGGACTATTGCGCGGATGACGTCGAGGCGCGCTGGCGTCTGCACGAGGAAGCCTTCGGCGATCCGGGCGCGCTGGGCCGTTTCGCCCTCACCTCCTCCCTGCTCCTCCCGCAGTTCAGCCAGATTCGCGCCCTCGCCCGCCTCCTTCTGGTCAAAGCCGTTCAGAAAGAACAGGCGGGACACCGCGAGGAGGGCCTGAAACTGCGCGAGAGCCTGCGCCGCTGCGGCGACCTGATGCGCGTCCACTCCACGTTCGTCATCGGGGCGCTCATCGCCGACGCCATTTGCGCCCTCGCGACCACCCACACGGACGGCATGACGCCGCCCCCACACACGCCCGGCCTGACCCCGGAGCAGGACCGTCAGCGCTTGCTGGACCAGTACAGCGCCTACGTCACGCGGCTGGGGCATCCCGAGGCCGCCGCGCGGGCCAAAGCCGAAGAAGCGGCGGGGCGGCAGGTGAGCGCCCTTCTAAGTTCAGCCGACCCAATGCGTTTCCTTTCGCCGGTTACCCGCCTGACGCAGTGGTGGCTGGCGGGCATTGCGGTCCTGTCCAACATCCTCTGGCTGCTCCTGCTCGGCGGTCTGGCGGCGGCGGGGGCGCGAACTCGATGGGTACGCAGGAGCGAGGAGGGCGCGGGGGAAGACGAAAAGGCCGCCGTCAGCCGCAAGGCCGTCCTCAAACAGAGCCTGATCGCGACCGGCATCGTGGCCATTGCCTTCCTGCTGGCGGACAGGTTACTACACATCTTCGACCTGCCGAGTTGGCCTGGCCTCGTGGTGGGCGGCATCGAGACACTCCTCTTTCTGCTTGTCGTGTTCGGCTTGCCCCCGACACTCGTCATTTACCTCATGCGGCACGGCTTCCATCCTCCGCGCTTCTCGCGGCCCGTCTTCCTGCGAGGGATAGGGGCGGCGCTTCTCGCCGGGTCATGCCTGTATGGCCTCTACGCTCTCATATTGTGGCAGGCGGGCAGCCTGGCGGAGATGACGGACGCCCTGCGCTCGCTGATGGGTCTGTCGGGGGGCGGAGAGGACGCCGATGCCGCCCAAGCCCAGCAGAGGGTGACGCACTGGCTGGCCGCTGCCGCCGCGCTCGCCATCCCGCTGCTCCTGCTGCTGGTTTCCGGCCTCGCTGCGGGCGTCCGGCGCGTTCCCCTGCGCGTCGGGTTGGTCCGGGGCTTCCGCGCCGCCGCCGTGCCCGCCGCTTGCCTGCTGCCGCTCGCCTACGGCGGCCTGCTGCTGGGGACGCTGCGGCAGGAGCGCGTGGTCGGCGCGCAAGTCTGGCACACGGTCCACGACGAGGGGCCGTACCTCGCCGCCCAGTCTGGGCAGGCGTGGCCCGGCCCGGTGCGGTGATCGGCCGACGGCGGCAACTTTTTCCCGCCCGGCGTGTCTCATACCATAAGGGAGAGCCAGACTGCCATGAACGACCCATTTTCGCCGACCTATTGCGTCCGCTGCAAGCGCCCCAATTCCGAGGGGGCGGGGGGCTGTGCGACGAGTGCCGGCGGCTCGCGCCCGCCGTCCTGACGCCCCTTCAGCCCGCCCCGGCCCGCTGGTCGCCGGTACGGGTGTTCCTGCTGGCTCTGCTCGGGTCGCTGCTCGTCTGGGCCGGCTGGGTCGCGGTCCTGAATGTTATCCTCCACGGCCTCGGTGACTCACTGGTGCAGATTTTGGAGCTGTGCGGCACGGCCTTCGTGCCCTTTGGCCTGGTCGCCGCCGATCTCTGGCAGGACGAGGACCGCTACACGCTTTACGGCTACGCCGCCGCAGGCTATCAGTTGTTCTTTAGTCTGGTCGCCTGCATCATGTACCGGGAGGTTGCCGACCCCATCCATCACAACCTCCTGTACATCCTCGAAGCAGTGTTCAGCGGTGCATTGCTCCTGACCCTGTGGCTTTACCGCACCTCGAAACGAGCCTACTATGAAGCGTAACACGATCGTCTTTCTCGCGCCGCTCGCTCTGGCCGCCCTTGCGGCCACCGGCTGCTCCCATCAGACGGCGGAGCAGAAAGAGGCGCAGAGCATGGGCGCAGGGATGCAGCGCAGTGGCACGATGTCACAGGCGGATTATGTCAAATTGCGGGAGCTGGGGCATCAGGTCGCCGCCAGCCACACCCTCTCGGACGCCGATTTGGATTGGGACCTGGCGTTCCTGAAGCGCTCCGGCAATGGCATCGCGCGGGCGCGGGCCATGACCGTTTTGTCTGAGGTCAATTCCCTCTCTGCGGCGCAGAAGGCCAAGATCGCGCCAGCCGCTGCCCCCTACCTCAACAATCCCGAAGACACGGATCGGCACGCCGCCGCGCGTATACAACAGGCACTCTCGTCGCCGTTCTCGTCCCGGCGGTAGAAAAAAACCCGGCACTGGAAGTGCCGGTCTACTCTCGGTGAAAGTCGCTCCGCGACTGAAAATAAGAAAGGCGCACGACAACTGCCGCACACTGGCTCCTCCTCAGTCGCGGAGCGACTTCCACTTCGCGTAGGCCTGCCTTTCAAGGCCGGTTTCTCTTGCTCTTCGTACGCGCCCGCTGGGGCGATCTTGCAGGATTTCGCCCGCGCCGTGCCGAACGGGAAGGGCATGACCGACATCGCGCGCTTTTTCACCAACAGCGACCGCAGCGTGTATGCCCTCAAGAACCTGCCGGAAGAGGTGGTCGCCTACCTCTTCGCCCGCTACTCGCGCTCGCGCCTGTCGCTGCGCGAGGACCTGCGGAACATGATCGAGGCCGAGGGCCTGGGCGCCCTGATCGGGGCGGGCGCGTCCCAGGGCGACCCCGGCGACGCCTTCTCCCAGATTCAGGACCGGGCGCGGGCGTTCGCCGAGCGGTATGTGCTGGGCTACGGGCATTCGTCTGTCGCCGAGCACGGCGTCGTGCATCTGGCCCTGGAAGACGTCAGCATCATCGCCTCGAAATTGGTCGAGGACGCCCGGCTGGCCTCCTACACCGAGAAAAGCACCCGCTACGTCGCCTTCGACCCAAGCAAAGTCTACTACCCGCCGCGCGTCATGGCCGACCCGCGTCTGGCCGACGACTACCGGAGGACGATCCGCGCCCTGCTGGACGCCTACGCCGGCTGGAACGAGGACTTCGTCGCCCAAATCAAGGCGCGGACGCCGCGCGGGGAAAAGCAGGCCGAGCGGGCGTATGAGGCCGCCTCCCGCGCGACGGCCTTCGACCTCCTGCGCTACCTGCTGCCCGCCGCAACGCACACCAACATCGGCCTGACCTTGAACGCCCGAACGCTGGAGCACCTGATCACCAAACTGCTCTCGCAGCCGCTGGAGGAGGGGCAGGAACTGGGCCGGCGCATCAGGGAAGAAGCCCAGCACATCGTCCCGACCCTGCTCAAGTACGCCGACCACAACGCCTACCGCGCCGAGACGAGCGCGGCGATTGCAGAACTGGCGCGGGAGGCGCTGGGGCCGTTTCCCGGCACTGGAAGTGCCGGTCTACTCTGGGATGAAAGTCGCTCCGCGACTCAGGAGTCTTCAGCCCCGGAGGGGCTTTCACTCAGCAGTAGCCCGGCACTTCCAGTGCCGGGATCTTCCGTCTCCCTCCTCTTTTCCGACCTGGATGCCGACAATAAATTGGTCGCCGCCATCCTCTACGGCGCGGCGTCCCTGCCCATGGCCGCACTGCTGGCCCGTGTCCAGGCCATGAGCGAGGAAACCAAGGAGCGCGTCGTGGACGAGTACCTGACGCGGCGCGGCAAGCACGACGCGCCGGGGCGCGCGCTGGAGTGGGTCTTCTGCACCGTGGAAATGACGATGGACTACGGCGCGTACCGCGACATCCAGCGGCACCGGATGGCGACGCAGACGACCCAGGCCCTGACGCCCGCCCTGGGGTACGAGAGGCCGCCTGAAGTTGAGACGTTCGGCTACGCCCGGCAGTATGAAGGATTGATGACGCGCGCCGCCCGAACCTACGCCCGGCTTCAGGAGGCCGGGCTGGCCCGCGAGGCGGCCTACGCGCTGCCGCTGGCGACCCGAATTCGCGCGCTGTTCACCTGGAACCTGCGCGAAGTCACGCACTTTGTCGAGCTGCGCTCGGCCCGGCAGGGCCACCCGTCCTACCGCAAGATCGCGCAGGATGTTTACCACGCCGTCGCCGCCGCGCACCCGCTGGTGGCGCGCTACATGCGCCCGAATTTGAAGACCTATGCCCTCACACGAGAATAACCAGAGCGGGAAGCCCCGCCGCCCGCGCAGGGTGCCTGCACGCGAAAGCCTCACGGAGAAAGGCGCCAGCCCGATCCGGTTCGAGCTGCCCGACAACGCCCTGGCCGGCTTCCCGCCCGCCCCGGAGCCGCCGCCCCCGCTCGCGTTGGCGGCCTCCCCCACCGTTGACGAGGGGGGGGCAGGAAAGGACAAGGCAGGGGAGGAAGGGCGGGCAGGAGAGGAAGGGCGGGGAGACCCCGCCCCTACGGTCGGCGGTGTAGGGGTCGCGTCCCCCGACCCTCCGAATTCTTCTCCGACGCCCCCCCGCTTCCGTGCGGCCAAGCGCCGCGCCTGGCTCTGGGCTTTGCTCGGCCTCGTCGTCGGCGTCCCAGTCGTCCTCACCCTGATCGGCGCGCTGACCTCGCCGCCGCACGTCAAGGGCGTCCCGACCGGCCACCTGGTCTACCTGGAGGCCGAGGCGCCCTCGGAAAAAACGACCACGCTGCGCGGGCTGTATGTCACCAGCCCCGGCGAGGCCCCGCGCCTGCTGGCCCATGAGAACGAGCCGCAGGACACCGACGGCGGCGTCCGCGAGTGGATCACGCAGCCCGCGCTCTCGCCCGACGGCACGCAGCTCGCGTTCGAAAAGCAGCTTATCACGCTGGGGGAAGAAAAACAGGCGGTCCAGAACCAGATCTGGGTGATGCCGCTCGCCCCCGGCAGCGCCAGCCTGCCGCGCCTGGTCATGGATCTCACCCAGCAGAAGCTGAAACAGATCGTCGGGCTGGCCTGGGACTCGGACTCGTCCGTGCTGTTCCTGGAAGACAGCGTGGAATACAGCGTCCCGACCGACACGCCCGACGAACCCCTGAAAATCCCCCTCGACCTGCACGGGCTGACGCTGGCGACGACGCCCGACATCTCGGCCACGCGCAGCCCCGCCCTGTCTGAAGGCGGCGCCTTCGCCTACAGCGTCCAGACCCCGGCCGGCCCGCAGACGCTGGTTCAGAACGCGATGACTGTCACGCCCGGCCCCGCCGCCGCCATCTTCGCCCTGTCCCCGGCGGGCGACCGGATCGCCTTCGTGCCGCCCCAGGGTGAGGACAGCGGCGGGCGCGTCATTCGCACCTACGACCTCGCCGCCGGCCGGCCCGGCCCGGACATCCCCGTCCGCTGGGGCTGGTCCGTCTTCGGTAAACGCCATATCACCTCCCTGCGCTGGTCCCCGGACGGCGCGCAGCTCGCCTACACCGTCAGCAAGCCCCCTGTCCCCGAAGATGAGATCTTCGTCGTGGACGCGGCCTCCGGCAAGACCGTCCAGCTCCCCTACCGGGCGGGCCGCGCGGCCTGGGACTGGGCGAAATAACTCTCCTTTCCCAGAAACATCAGGCGATTTCTGACCGCCAAAAGGCAGTATACTATAGGTATGTCATCGCCTCTTGCCAATTCAATTCTGGATCAGGAAAAGCTCGATGTTGCCCAGAAAACCAGAGCCAACCTGTTTAACTGGCGCGGTCAATTCACGCCTGAGTTGATTGAGTATCTTCTTGACACCTACTCAGTGCAGGGCGATGTCGTCGCCGATCCATTTGCGGGGAGCGGGACAGTGCTGCGCGAAAGTGTACGCAAAGGCTTGAGGTGTCAGGGCTTGGAGATCAACCCCGGTGCGTATGCAATGTCCCGCTTTTATACGCTGTGCAACCTAGAGCCGCAACGCAGAGTAGAACTATTTCAGACGATCGAGAAGCGTCTGACTCACACACTCCGGCCCCTGAAAGGTCTGCCTACATTCGAGACAGGGCCAGCTTTTCGGGAACAGCACCGGAACCTTATCGAATTTGCGGGGAATTTTTTCCCACTTCTTGAAAGCGGCCTCGGAAAGACCATAGTTCTTAATATGCTTTTCCTCTCTGAAGGCCACAAGAACTACGATCTGGAAACATCGCTGCTTACCTCGTACCAATACATCAGGGCGGCGGCGCTCGCGCTCCCCCACATGGATCTACCAGTGTCCGTAGGTTTAGCCGATGCAAGGACACTGCATTTGAGCAAGACACGGCCCAGCCTCATTGTCACAAGCCCCCCTTACATCAATGTTTTCAACTACCACCAAAACTACCGGGCCATTCTCGAATCGGTAGGCTGGGACATGCTGCGCGTGGCACCGAGCGAGTTCGGTTCCAACAGGAAAAATCGAGGAAACCGTTTTAAAACCGTGATTCAGTATTGTTTAGACATGGATCAAGCTCTGCGGAGCTTTTGGCAAAGCCTGCAAGAAGATGGGCGGCTTATTCTTGTGATAGGTAAAGAGTCGAATGTGCGTGGTCTTCCCTTCTATAACGGTCAGATCGTGAAAGAAATTGCTGAAAACATGCGAGGGTTTGAGCCGGTCGCGCAGCATGAAAGGAAGTTCTCCAATAAGTTCGGCGAAGTCATTAAAGAAGACATCCTTGTGTTCAAGAAGGGGGCCGACTCTCCCTGTGCGTCGGATGTGACGCGAGTCGCGGTTAAACACCTCAGCGCCGCCTTCCCTGCGGCTAATGAAGATGTGCGTCAGGACGCCTTAGACGCGATGCTGCGCTGCCGCGAAGTCCAGCCTTCTCCTTTGTTCAACGTTAAGGAAGCTTTCCCCCGTGTCTAAAGCGCCCCACAGAGACAAACTGCTTGCGGCTATTGACAACCCGAAGAGCCGGAATGACATTGCGTTGCTCAAAGAAGCCCTGGCAGAGTATGAGGCATGGACATCCAAGCTGAATGGCTTAAAGTCCACAGGCAAGCAAAGGATTTTAGAGGCCACTCGTCTGTTGAACGAATACAAAGACACCCTTGAAATCGAGTTGATCGCTGCGCGGGGTTCTGACTTCTTGAAGCGGCAAAAAGGGCAGCTCAAGCTGGATAATTCCGTCCTCGAGGAGTTTCTGGCCTATTTGGTACATCCGGACATTATGAGGGGCCTTCCTGCATTTGCTCTGGAGGCAGGACCGCGCACCGCGTTTATGACGTTCTCGTTCAGGCCATCCAGCGTCTCCAGTTTGAACGGGAAGCCGGAGATCGTCGTAAAGTCAAAGGATCAAGATTTCACTGTAGGCAAAACGATCTACTATCAGTTGTCTCCAGACACTGGTTTCCCTAGTCGTTCTACCGAAAAGGGGGCGATCTTCTTGTCCGTGCTGTCGGCGGAGATCAAAGCTAATCTCGATAAAACCATGTTCCAGGAGTGTTCCGGCACGGCTTCGCGGTTGAAGCAGGGATGTCCTTCAGCGAAATACTTCGTACTGGTCGAGTTCTTGGACATGGAACCTGAAGACAGCCGACTGACTGATATTGACAACGTCTTTTTGCTGCGTCATGCCAAGAGGCTGCCGGCCAACAAGCGCGCCATCCTTCAGGAAGTAAGACAGCAGCACCAGGATTTCCCGATTGATGGGGAAGTCGTTTATCGCTTTTCTCAGGAGATCGAGAACTTTTTGGAATCCGTCTGGCACGACCCAGCGGCAGCCCTGGCAAGAGGCTCATTCGTATAACCTCGTAGCAGATGGCCTGGGACTGGGCGCGCTAGGCCTGCCCGTCAGCTAGGCCGGGCCGATCCCGCGAGAGCAGGCCGACCGTGACGAACGCGGTCAGTTCCGCCGCGCCCTCCTCCGTAGTGACACCGGCCTTCCCGCGAAGCCACCGCATCCCCGCCGTGACAATGGCCCCACTGACCGTTGCAATCACCATCTGACGCCCAGCATGTGCAGGCCGCGCTTCCGCGAGCCAATCTTCCAGCAAAGCCTCCAACTCCTCTCGCATGGCGTTCACAACAATGCCGTTCCATTGCCGCGCCGCCTGCGGGCACTGGCGGGGCATCCGGGCGAAGAAGTCCAGGACGGCCTGTATGAGATGACACCATGCGGCTGGCGTCTCCTGCCGCCCTTCGGGCAGGGCGGCCGACAGGACCGCCCGGCACTTCTCCCGCAGACAGTGTTCCAGCAGATCGTCTTTGTCCTGGAAATGGGCGTAAAACGTCGCGCGGTTCACCGTGGCGCGCTGGGTTCGGTCTGGATGAGGCGATCAGGAACGGGGCCGAGGACCGGGTGACGTCCGCCGTTCAGGACGTCACCGGGCGGCCTCCCAAATCCTTGGCCGACTTCGCCCGCGATCCCGGCATCGCGTGGCGGTAGCATTCGCCTCCCCGGAAGTCCCGGCTCCGTCCAGAGCCGGGACTTTCCCGTTGAACTTTATGCCGCCGGGGTTTGTAGAAAGAGGCAGGTGGGTTCAGCCCACGAAGGAGACCTCACCATGAAACGATCGCCACTCTTTGCGGCAGTAAGTCTCGCCTTACTGTTCGGCCCGATCCCTCTTGCCGGCGCAGACGCCGTGCCGACCCAGCCCCATCCCGCTCCCGCGCTCGCCGGCGGGCCGTGGGTCAACGGCAAACCGACGACGATTGATGCCCAGAAGGGGCATGTCGTCGTGCTGCTGTTCTGGACACGGGACTGTATCAACTGCAAGCACAACCTCGGCTACTGGAACGACTGGGCGGGGCGGTACGCCGGCACCGACGTTTCGGTGATCTCGGTCCACACGCCCGAGACGCGCTCCGAACGGTCCCCCGAAGCCACCGCGCGCTTTGCCCGCGCCCACGGGCTGCGCTTCCCCATCATCGTGGACAACGACGCCCGCACCTGGAACGCCTACGGGATCGAGTCCTGGCCGACCGAAGTGCTGATTGATAAGCAGGGCCGAGTCCGCAATGAATATGCGGGCGAACTCAACTGGCAGGGCAGCGGCGAATACAAGACGGTGGCGCGGCGGATCGAGGCCCTGCGCGCCGAGGCCCAGGCCGCCCGGCGCTGAGGGCGATCTGAGCGTGCGCTTTAGGGCAATGGGTTTCGCGCCCCGGCGGGGGCGCGTTCCCCTTGCTCCTCTAGGCCGCCGCCACGGGGGTCATAGGCGAAGCTTACGACCTCGTGCGGCCCGTAGATCTTCACCAGGGCTCCTGCCTTGAGCCAGTACGTCCCGTCGAACTGCTTCACCCCCAGGGGCTTGGCCGCAGCGTCCTGAAGCGTGTACTCGCAGATGAGGGCCGGCTGCCCGATGTCGAACAGCGTCCAGCGCATCCGGGAAGCGATCCAAAGCCCCTGGAACAGCTTGTGCTCGGTGAAGTCCCAGCGCGACTGCGGCTGGCCTTTAGCGCCCATGGTGAGGTTCAGCACCATGACCCTGCCGTTCTGGGTGACCGCCCGAAGCTCGCCGGGCGAGAAACTGACCCCGGTGCTTTTCCGTGCCACTGCCATGTCAGGAAGGTCGTCAGGAATCTCTCCAGAAACGATTAGAACATCGTCGGACGGCGCGGCCTCGGCCGCCGGTGTCCTGATGATTGGGACGAGAGGCATCCCGATGCCCGACACCCGGCAGGGGAACGCCGTCCAGAGTTGCCAACCGGGCCGGATTGTGGCCCCCTGACTCGAACTGCTGTACTCGAACGTGTTCCTGCCGTCGTAGACTTGGGCATTGCCTTGCCTCGTCGGGGGCCTGCCTGTGCTCACAAAGAAACCTTGCGTCCACAGCAGCAGCCTGCCGTCACGGGCCGAGAGCGTTATTCGTCTCTCCTGGGGCAGCTCCTGCTTCTGAGAAGCAGGCGCTGCCCCAGGAGACGTAGCGATCTTTCCATCAGCCTCGTGCCGGGTCATCTGCCCTCTCCGAACCATCTCCTCCCAGCCGCGCCGCTGCTCTTCAAATTGACGCCGGTTTTGCTCTTGATCCCTAATCGCGCATCTCCTGCGTAGAGACGTCCCGCCTGACCAGTTTGTACGTCAGGGTGAACCCGTCCTGTAACTGTAGCTGCGCGAGCTGCCGCTGAAGAGGCGAGGCCACAACGGGACTCGCCTGTGCCTGGACAGTACCCCCCGTGGCTGCCACCGGACGCACGACGGCCGCCGGGCTGTGCCCGGCAGCGGAAAAGGCACGGTGGGCGGTCAAGCCGCCGTAGATTCCGAGCAGGCTGACGCTCACCGTCAGCGCCGCGACTTTGATTTTTGTCATCCACATGGCTTTTTCTGCTCCTTGATACAATCCGTACATGTTGGCCCCGACCACCCCCAACGTGCCGGGGCTGGAAAGGGAGGCGATGACTTTGGCCGCGCCGCCCGCCGGGAGGCTGTGCGCGGCGTGGGCGGGCAGCAAAGTCGCCAGCGCCGCGCCCGAAACGCCGACGCCCGCTTTCGCCAGGTGCCGTCGCAGCTTGTCCACGGCGCGCGAGACGCGCATCTGAGCGGCGTCGGCGGAGACGCCCAGGGCGGCCCCGGTTTCGGCCAGACTCAGGCCCTGGAAGAAGCGCAGCAGGACCGCCTCGCGCTCCCGGCCGTTCAGGGCCGCCAGCGCGTCGTTCAAAGACGGCTCGATCACACCCCAAACGGCGGCGTCCGCCTCGGCGTCCCGGTCCGCGCGGGTCCTCTCTTCCATCGCCTTTTGCTCCTGCCGACGCCGCCGCCGCTCCTGCCGCACGGCGTTCCGCGAGACGAGCCGGGCCGCCGCGAACAGCCAGCCGGCGAGGCTGGCCCGTCCCTGAAGCGAAGGGGCCTTGCGCGCCAGCAGCAGGAAGACCGCCTGGGCCGCGTCCTCGGCCGGCCCCGCCTCGCCGGTCTCGCGCAGGCAGGCCGAATACACCAGCCGCAGGTAGCGCTCGACCAGCCGGGCGAACGCCGCCTGGCTGCCGTGTTCCGCATACTCGCGCAAGAGCCGCCCGTCGTGCATCGTCTCCGCCATTCTCTCTGTCTCCTGCTTTACTCTGTCCAGCGGGCCGCGAAAGCCAACGGTATTGTCCGAGATTTTTCCGAGGATAACGCGCCCGGCTTGGAGCGGGTATAATTCCCCCATGTCGTTCGCACTGCTGCATGCCGATGAGGAGGCGGAGCCGGGGGTCTACGGGGCCTACCTGCGGGCGCAGGCGGACGCCGACCTGCTGGACATCGCGCGGCACCTAGACCCGGAGCGCTACCCCGCCCGGTGCGACGCGGCGGGGCGCGAGCTGCGGCGGCGCGGCCTGCTGCACGCGCCTGCGTACACGGCGACCGAAGGCGTCATCCGTTACCTGGCCCTGGCTGCCCTCGCCCTGGCCGCCGCGACGCTTGCTCTGGCCGCCCTGCTGACCTCCGACGACGCGGCGGGGCCGTCCTGGCCGACGGGGGAGATGCTGCCGGATGGGACGCCGTTAAGCCTGGTCGCCCGCGTCTTCGCCGTCGCGATCCTGCGCGGGGTCGTCGTCTGGAGCGCCCGATTCGGCGTGTTCACCCTCCTGCTCGCCCCGCTCGGCGGCTGGCTGCTGGGCCAGATCAGGGGCTTCCGACGGCATCGGGTGCGGGCCGATGTCCTGCGGCTCGCCCTGCTCGGCCTGTCCGTGCTGGTCCTCGCCCTGAGCCTGGCGGCCAACCCGCGCAGCGCGGTCCCGTCCCTGTTCCCCGCCTCGGCGGGCGACGCGGCGGGGGCCTGGCAGCGCGCCCTGCCTCTATGGGACCCCTTCGCGGCCTATTAAGCCGTTCGCCTCCCCCTTTCTTCGCAGGGCTGAACGGGAACGAGTGTCACGGGGCTGAACCCCCGTGCTGTAAGAGAGCAAATGCCCGCCTGCGCGGGCATTAAGAATTAGTTGTCGAGTTTCATGTCATTATGAACAGCCATTACGCAAAGCAAGGAGCGCGGCAGGTTCCTGGATGAACAATTTCCTGGATGAACAATTTCCTGGATGAACAATGATGGGGCTTTCTTGTGCCAGGCTAAGACTGCCTCATACGGCCTCTTGCCCCCGATCCGACGGTTCTTGCGGCAGAAGTTGTTCCGACGGTTCTTGCGGCAGAAGTTGTAGCGCACGAACCAGCCGGGCAAATCGTCAAGCAAATCGTCAAGCATCTCCTGAAGCGTCACATCACGGTTCTTCTTGACGGTGTTTTCTACGGTTCTTCTTGACGGTGTTTTCTTTGGTCAAGCCATTCATCGTTTTCTTTGGTCAAGCCATTCATCCGCTCGACCATGCCGTTGGTCTTGGGCGTATACGGCAGCGTCGTCCGAGGCTTAACTCTCTCGTGCGGAAGTCGCCTGAATTTATTCATGGGGATGGATAGCACAACGCCTTCTGAGGCGTGATAGTCTGAGGCGTTATAGTCTGAGGCGTGATAGTCTGAGGCCTTATATTGATGCCCTCTGGGTATAATAGATACAACAGATACAATAGAGTTGTGGTGCAATTATTCAGTCTCTTGACTCAGGAATGGCTTTTCTTGCCGCTTGGAGCGGCTGTGAGGCCCCTGGTGACGATAAATTGACAAGATTTTCATTCAGGAAGCTATAATGCGCTCAGGGAGCCTTACAGAGCCAAAAGGCTTATTTGCACCACAACTCTAATAGATACAACAGATACAACGGAAAGTATAAAACAGGAAACGGGAGCCACGAATGTTCCGCCCGCGCTAACAATAGGCTTTTCTAAGAATAGGCTTTTGCCGTAGTCTTTGGACCTCGGCTAAGATACTTGCTAAGATACTGATTTTTGCTTTGGGGACACGT
>JAABUO010000534.1_pt1 | contig 70766 bp, 64 predicted proteins | sample 5559291 | NCBI WGS metagenome assembly JAABUO01 (sample SAMN10711878, study PRJNA513372) | rock metagenome | isolation source: Antarctica rocks | place: Antarctica: Victoria Land, Finger Mt sud
TTCTGTGTAGACTACAGAAAGCTCAATGCTTTGATCAAACGAAATCGCTACTTCTTATCGCTAATAGACGAAACTCTCGCTCGTATTCAAGATAGCAGATATCTGACTCGATTGAACATCATTGTCGTCTTCAACAAACTGCGTATGCATTCGAGCAGCGAAGATTTGACTATCTTTATCATCTCTTTTGATTTCTACAAATATCACGTGATGTCTTTTGAATTAATCAACGATTCGACTTTCTATCAACACTATATGAACGACGTGTTATTTGACTATCTTCATCAGTTTTGCCAGACCTATCTAGATGACATTATCATCTACAGCAAAACACTGAAGAAACATAAGCGACACGTACGATTAGTTCTACATAGACTACGAGAGACTGATCTTCAGATGAATATAAACAAATGCAAGTTTCATGTTCAGAAGATCTTCTTTCTGAAACTATTGCTATTCATCGAAGAACTAAAGATGAATCTCAGAAAAGTACAAGCAGTAGTCGAATGATCTACTTCTACAAACCTCACTCAGATGCAGTTCTTCGTCGACTTCTGCAATTTCTATCGACGTTTTATAAAGAACTTTTCGAAGATTGTTCATTCTCTGATTCAACTAACTCAAAAAGAGATGATATTTGAATGAAATCAAGCTTGTCAAACGATCTTTGATCATATGAAGAAATGAATGACTGAAGTCTCTATTCTTCGTCATTTTGATCAGAATAGAGAGACTATTCTTGAAACAGACTCATTCGACTACGTCAACAATGACATACTTTCTCAGTATGACGACGAAGAAACATTGCATTCAATGATCTACTACAGCAAGAATCTGAGTCTCGTTGAGTGCAATTACGAGATCTATGACAAGAAACTATTAGCAATCATTTGTGTCTTCGAGCATTGACGATCTGAGCTGAAATTGACTGAGCTATTCATCAAGATGTTCACTGATCATCAAGCTTTAACGTCATTAATGAAAGATAAAGAGCTAAGTAGACGTCAAATGCGCTGAGTACAAAAGCTTGTCGACTTCAACTTCAAAATCATGTATCGCTCAGATAAATAAAACATCAAAGTCGATGCATTGACTCGTCGAGTCAATTCAGTTTCTAGAAGTTTCGAGAATGAATGATGTCGCTATCAGCGAACTACGATTCTCACGTTGAATCGAATGAAAATCGCTGATCTAAAAGAGAAAGAAAATGATGAATCAATTTATCGATTGATTCTAGAAGCTAACAGAATCAACGAGAATTGTATTCTACTTCGTGAAGTCGTATTAAAAGATGAAGCTCAATATGAAGATACTAAATTAAGAAATTGTCGAGTTCAGAACGAAATACTATATCGAAGTGATCTTCTATGAGTTTTCTTCGATGAGCATCTTCAAATGAAGTTAATTTGAAAAGTTCACGATCAATCTTTTATTGATCATCTCGAAATTCTCAGAATGATGAAGATCATAAGAAGATATTACTATTGATCTTCAATGCGAAAGACAATAGATCGATATATTCAAAACTGCTACATTTGTCAGCGATCAAAGATTTCTCGAAATAAATTCAATGAACTACTACATTCTCTATTCATATTCGAACAGCAATGAAAGAACATAGTCATGAATTTCATCATTGACTTATCTTCTTCGAAAGGCAAAAACATCATACTAACAGTGATATGTAGACTGTCAAAGAAACGACATTATATTTCTTGCTTCACTGATGATGAGAAAATTACAGCAGAAAAAACAGCTGAGCTAATGCTTCAGTGAATATATCGAATACACGATTTATTCGATTTCATTGTTTCGAATTGAGATTCTCAATTTATCTTCATTCTATGAAAGTCGCTTTGCAAAAGACTAAACATTAATCTTCAACTCTTCACAGTCTATCACTCTCAGATCGATGATCAAAGTGAACGAGTCAATCAGAACGTCGAAAGATATCTTCGATTCTTCTGTTCATACATGCAGAATAACTGAGCTAAGCTACTATTCATGATCGAGTTCGTCGACAATAATGCTCTGTTCTCAATCATCTTTTCGACTTCTTTCTTTCTAAACAAAGACTTTCATTCTCGTATGAGCTTTGAACTCGATGTCATCGAATATGAAAGTTTTCGTGAACGCTTGCAGACGACTAAAGTCGAGAATATATCTGAAAATATGAACAAAACACTGAAGTTTGCTCGCGAGTCGCTAGTCAAAACACGAGAACAAATGATGAAACAAGTCAATAAGCATAGAAAAGAAGTTGATTATGAGATCGAATCAAAGATGTTTCTGAATGAAAGAAACATCGTTACAGCGAGATCTTTCAAGAAGCTAGATGACAAAATGCTCGATTCTTTCATCAATCTAGATCTCGTCGACTCTTCATATAAACTGAAATTATCAGAGTCTATGCATGTTCATGATGTATTTCATTCTGATCTGCTTCGCTCTGTCGTCGACGATCTCTTGTCTGATCAAAAGAATGAACTCTCAGATTCAATAATGATAAACGATGAAGACGAATGAGAAATCGATGATATATTGAATTCTCGTCGATATCGAAGACGACTTCAGTATAGAGTCAAATGAAATGACTATGACAATGATCTCAATTGATACAACGCTGATGACGACGAATTTATGAATGCTCAGAAGATCGTTGACGATTTTCATATTCAATACTCGAACAAATCGCGCTAATCGACAATTCAATCAATCACGATTTAACAGATCTGAGTCTGTGAAATCATGATTGAGCAATCAATCGAGCCGAACAGAAAATACATTCATGCGAACATGAATCGTCGAAGAAAGAGAATAATGTCACGATTCTAGTCTTGTCAGGCTCAGTCTTCTAGCCTTATCAGGTCTATTCTCGCTTCGTCACCTTGACTAGTCTCTATTGAGCCTAGCGTCGGCTGAGAAACACACATATGTAGTCAGCTTCTTTTTCGTAGCTATCTTTCTTTCTTAGCATTTATCTTCTAGTTAAATGACATCTCTATCTGACTCGTTCTAGACAGGTCTCTAACAAACAAAACTGCTAGATCGCATAGTCAGTAATTGTTCAGATGAAGACGACTTTCTCAGCTTCATTTTTTGATTGATCTTATTCATTTTCTTCTTCTTCTCTTGCTTCTTTATTTTCTGCTCTTGTCGCTGTTGCTTTTGCTGTTGTTTTAATTCTTCTAATGTTATCAAATTGATCAGATGATCAAATTCAGAGTCGAAAGTTAAAGTCTTCAAAGAGAAAGAGAACTCAATCATTGTTTTTGCAGCAGCTCTTTTATTCTTTGCAGCAGTTGATTGAGCTATTTCAATCATGTGCTTTGAAGATGTATCAATAGTGATCGTGTCATCATTTTGATTTATGACTGCAGATCAGTCAAACATCTGAGCAGAATTTAAAGACACATGCTGATTGATAGCAATGATTCAGCACTGATTTCTCTTGTTCTTACACATTCTATCATGACATAGAAGCTTCTTCATCAGCATCTTGACTCAATTGTGTTCAGAATCTCATAAGTCTTCTCTTTTAACTCTCTTCTTCTCTAGTTTAGTCATCTGAGTCACTGATGTTTTCATGACAGTAGAAACTGACTTTACAGAAATATCATCGCTCTGAGTTCTTTCATATTGATATACTAAATGTACGCTCAGATTCTTCTTGTCAGCATTAAATTTGACACGAACGATGAAAGTTACTTCTTGTCACGTATTCAACAGAGTGAGATAAGTCACAAATCTCTTCTTCTTCTTCATGTTGATTCAGATAACAGAGACGATGACAGAGACTCTGAAGCAAGTCAGATCTTTGTTATCTGCTCAGCTTTTTGCACGTGTCTTCTGTCTGAAGCTTAAGAGCTCAAGATCTAAATCGCTGTTGAGATCATCATTGACACACTGCAAGACTTCATCGTATACGCTTGAGATCTCATCAAGAAGCTGACAGTTCATCGAGTATGAAATCGTCTCTGAGACAAAAGACTCTGAGACAAAAGACTCTGAGACAGCAAGCTTTAAGACAGAAGACTCTGAGAATACTACGACGAGAACGATGACGACGACGATGACAAGAGCGACGACAACTTTGAAAGCTTTGCTTTCTCGTTTCTTTTTCGACTTCTGAACTGACTGAGAAACTGATCGAGAAACTGACGAAGAAACTGACGAAGAAACTGACGAAGAAGCTTCGCTATCTGATCAAGTATTTGAATCAACTTCTATGATTGACGAAGTCTTTGAATGCAGCTGATATCATCAATGAACTACATCAGAAGCCTGAGTCTCGTCATGTGAAGCTCGCACACTACGGTAGAACTTCTGAGTTTCTGAATCGTCTGAACTGATCGATCGTCGAAATCGTTCAGACGAAAAGAGCGACGGCGGCGATGACGATGGCGAGAAGGTCACAATCACGGCGGCAGCAGCAGCAGCAAGGGTAGAAAGAACACTTCTATCATTTGTCGAAGTCTCTGAAACTTCAGATGATTCAGATGATCTAAGAGTCAATCTGAGCTTGCTGAGTGACTTGAATGCCGCTCTTTTCCTGAAACGAGTGACAGCAGAAGAAGCAGTAGCTGGAGAAGCAGTGAGTCTTCTGGGGGCCATGACAGATGAATATAACTTCAATTCCTAATGCTACGGCATGACGGGGGGCAGTGGGGTTGATTTTACAATTCTGTTTTCTTATTTTGCACTTTTGAAGATTTTCCACTAATTTTGGTGGGGCTCTCGGCAAATCCTAAAAAACGATACAGGTTTTGCATACAACGGTAGTGGGCTGGTAGGGCTGGTGGGCTGGTTGGAGGTGCGGTTCTGGGAGGGGGGGTGAGGTGGGGTGAGGTGAGGTGAGGTGAGGTGAGGTGAGGTGAGGTGGGATGAGGTGAGGTGAGGTGAGGTGAGGTGAGGTGAGGTGAGGTGATGAGGAGCAGTAGTAGTAGTAGTAGTAGTAGTAGTAGTAGTAGTAGTAGTAGTAGTAGTAGTATTAGTAGTGCTGGGTATGAAGGCAAAAGAATGATTTTGTACGAAACCAAAAAAACTCAACAAATAGCCACCACCCTCTCTCTTCTTCTTCCTTCTTCTTCTTCTTCTTCTTCTTCTTTTTCCTTCCTTCCTTCCTTCCTTCCTTCCTTCCTTCCTTCTTCCCTCTATTCCTCTCCACTTCTCCATCCCATCCCATCCCCTCCCATCCCATCCCACACACACACACAACCCCCCAAGTCAAGCGCACAATAGCAATAGCAGTAGAAAACGCCCCGCCCCCGCCCCCGCTAAGAAGAACAGGGGTTTTGCGGGACGGGAAGGCGGTTGGTTGGGATGGGAGATCCATACAGTATACGGGCGCTGCTGCCTTGATTTTTTCTTTTTTTTTTCGTAGCGTAGCGTAGCGGCGGTAATGTAAGGTACGAGTACGAAGGATGGGTTTGCGGGGGAGGGCTGTAGGTAGGTAGGTGGGTAGGTAGAGAGGTAGGTGGGTATGTAGGGAGGGGATCGGGCGAATTTTGAGATTTGTGTGTGTGCGCTAGAATAATAGGGAGGTTTGGGAGCGGAAGGTTGGATGTGACAATTGTTCCCTTTGGTCGATTGTGACATGGCTGATTCTGTGGGAGATGGGGGATGGGATTTTGGGGTTATGGGGGGGGTGGGGGGGTGGGTGTGAGGTCTAATAGTATTTCCGTCTTTTTAAAGTCTGGGTGAGCGAAAATTTCTGGTGGTGTAATCTCTATCTATGGTGTGAGTGGTTAGAGTTTGGCAGGCGCGCTTCTGTGGACGGCTGGACCAGCAAGGGGAATTGTGACTTTGGGGATATACGGAATGTGGGCGTTGTGGCAAATGGTGATTGATTAATGAGTCTGGCCGGTCACTATGTGCTGCAAGGATTTTTTTCTAAATGTAACAGAATAAGAAACTTGCACTTTGGCTGAATACTATTTTGCCGGCGGTTTATTGTAATGTGCGGTCAATGAAAGGAGTGCGTGTTTTTGAGAGGATCATGGGACGATTGTGTGGTTGAAAAAGTAGAGTAAAGAATGAAGCCGGTTGGAGATAATTTATTGAACGAGAGAAGACGTAGACACAATGGACTCGTTGGGCTTTGCAGGTGTCAATTGATATCTGGGTCGAACGCTTCTTTTGGATCAGACTATCCAAGGCCCTTTATCGGGTAGACTGCGGGAGACCAGAGATGTTTGATATTACTATCCACCAGATTGTTACCGAGTCTTCGTGCTCGGACTTTCGTGGCCTTGTTGGCTGTCGATCGATGACGATGCAATCTCGGCCAATCACAATGTTCAGAGTACGAGCACGAAACGGACGCGAAGTACGACAACCAAAGCTAAGAGTAACAGGTTCCAACCAAAAACGCTACTATTTCTTCTTTAAAAGACTTGCAGTTGAGTCGTTATGTTCTCCTCGCTCAATCCTTAAATGACTTGTAACCTATACATACGTTGAGAATGTAGAAATCATAACCTGATGGAGTAGTATACAAGATGTGCCAGAAAGATCAGCGCTTCCGGTTCCTGTTCTTGCAATAGCTGCACGTATGCCGGAGAACAATCCCTGGCCATCTCAGGACTGCCGCCGTTACACTCAGCGTTTTACACGGCGAAGAAGGTAGCGGAAAGGCTTGGCGTAGCCCGTCAAGAGCTGCACGGCATAGTACCAAGTCACTCTCATCGTTTCTCGAGGTGGAGGTCGTCGAAGGAAAAAGAGTAGGCTCTTGACATGGATCTTATCGGTTTCCCTACCTCAACGTCGACTGACGACAATGCGATCATCTTCATAATCCGACGTTAAGCATATGGGTTCAAGCGAGTGAGCTGCGTGATCATCTGAGTCTACCTGGTTAGTATACTTCGACAGCCTTGCGAATGGTCTACTATCATTGAAAAAATTATGCCTCTTGTATGTCGCTGCGTCGGCTGTAGAGACTTTCCGTAGTGAAGACGTCGCCATATTGGCAACAATGTTGAAAGACAGCCATCAATGATGTCAGCGCAAACCTCGACTAACTCAAAATGACTGTATTAACATCAGACTCTGAGAGGCCTCAGAATCAGCTGGTATACATAGCAACCCACGGTACTCAGGCCAAAGTCTCGACCACAACTTGGATCGTCCGAACTGACTTGGCTAGCATAGATACTTCTGCACAAGCTAACGACGCAAACCCTGGTGTTTTCGATAAGCTTTTGTAGCATTCAATCCGCTAACATGAATATACTCACATATCTCATAGTGAAAATATGCCTATCAATTGCCATCTTTGAGTCTTACTGGCATGCAGACGCCACAGGATTGGTAACGGCAGGCACAGAATCACAATATCAGTGACAGTATTAATCACAACGCACACGACGAGAGCGGGGTGATAATCGACACAAACGGCGTCCGGGTAAGAGAAGGGATCCCAGAGAGCTGCTACAGGCTTGCATTGAATAATGACACTTAGATTCTGAGCTAGCGTAAACAAAATAAGAAATCCTGCGAGGCACCAAGACATGATCTTGAGCTTTCTGATAGGGAAGAGACGATGGTACAGGAGCAGGACCGAGAACTTGATACAAGTAGCTGCTGGTGCGAACAGGATCTGCGTGGTTAGAACTGCCTGAGCAAAGGCAACGGGCCTCGTAAGTGTAATTAAGTGCTTTCCGAGTCCCAATGAGGCGCCTCGAGCGGCAGTGAGTCACATTTGATGCTGTGAACTTAGGGCCAGACGTTGCGACCCATAGACAAAACAGCTTACAACAACGCATGGCGTGAAGAACTTCCATGCGTCAGAAATGCCTATTTCCAGAAAATTGCTCGAAGTCTGGACATACCAAGCCCAGCACCATCATCCAGTCATCTGCTCCTAGCTTAATATACATGAGTCTTCGTGATATGAAATGAAGAGCGACGGCAAGGTATGCTGCAGCAAGCATGATTGAACCTGCTACAATGATACTACTAATACTGTTTGACGCTGATGCTCCATCTGAGATTGAACTTCTTGTGGTGATGGAGACACCATAACCCGTGCTATTTGAAAGGAAACAAGCAGAGAAAGCGACACAAGTGTCTGATGATATAGCTGAAGGAACGTACATGTACAGAAGGAAAGTAGCGCCAGAGAGTAGATAAGTGCTTTGAAACGGAAATTGTCGATCTGATGGTGGTTGCATGTTAATGTCCTTTATTCTTGAGTCAGCTTCTGGCTACTTAGTCTTGCTGATTTATGCAGCGATGCGTTTGTTTGTGCATGAGATATGACTACCCCTAATTTCTCATAGCCGTCTATGGTGTGCTGGTGTTTCGGAGGGTGTTGGGGTTATTCGAGCACCGGAGGTTGATGATATCCGCCTTGTAGGGCTGAGGCCAATGAGTACGAGTAGAGTTAGTCTCCTAAGAACAGCAACAACCAATATATCAATATGCCCTATATTCTAAAAGAGGGTTTATAGAAATTACGCTCAACTTCAGTACTTCAAGAACATGATGTGCTACCCAAAGACTGACATCTTTCTTCAGCTTTGTTTTCAAAGATATTCATACTGTACTGTATTAGAAAGGTGCTTCGGCCGGCAGGATTTCTTCGAGAACAACAAGCACAGTGTGCTAAATCTTCAGGGAAAAGGAACAGATCGCTGAGTTCTACTCACACTGTCTGGTCCGTCCACTACGATCCACTACGGCATAGCAGTCCCAGCAGAAAAGAGACCTAGTTACTTACAGCGAAACGCATCATTAAGAGCTACTGACGACAAAAACCGATGGCGACTATTTATACAAAACCCTATAGCTTTTCACTCGAAGCGACCTTGAATCAATTTTCTACCCAAACGTTAAATTCAGCTTTGCGAGTGCAATGTCTGGACCCATTACCGAACATTTCCAAGTACTCGAACTATGACCCTCTGGCTCAGGCTCACCTTCTTCTCTGGATGCAGCTAACCGCGCCTGCCTTCTTCAATAGTTGAAGTTGGGGTCAAAGACCTTGGCGACCGCTGCCCTCTGACAGTCTTAGCCGGCTAACGCAAGGAAAGTCCTAGACTCCTATCATCCGTCATACCTATATTTCTCGCATGCTCCCTTTTTTGGAAGTCCACAACCGAGACCCTCGTCTTGTTCATTTAACATGGAGTTTCAATGACCTTGGCGGTAGCAATGGGAATATCTTAATCCGAAACCTTCTCGTTATATCATTTTACGACTCAGCCGCCATAGTCATATCGTGTGGAAAGGGTTGCCAGCTCGCTCCAACTGGTTATCAATGGATTGCGCTGATTGGGTTAATTCTAATGACAACGATACAAGTTCAACAAAGATGCGATCTAAAGAGTGACGTAGCACGACGGCAAAAACGAATACCGCTGGTACTTGGAGATGGCTTCATGAGATGGACAATTGAAGCGGGAGTGATGGGCTGGTCCATAGGAGCACCAACTTTTCGAAAGGCCGATATCAAGGCTTACGCGCTTCCTCTTCTGGCTGGGGAAACTTTAAGTTATTGGTATATGAGGTGCAGAAAAAGCATGTGTACTTGTATTGTCTATATGATAGAAATGGTGACTATTGTCATTTCGAGCTTAAAGAACTTCTCTCATCACCGAATATGTATCTTGATCTTTCATGTCTTGCATGAAGAGCATCCTGTTCCGATCTTACTATGAGGTTTCGACAGATGCAGTATTTTCGTGATGCGGGTACTATTGCAGATATCAGAGCATAACTATTCAGGCAGTCCACTGAAATAAGTGGCACTTGTGTAACCATCCAGTCACGGTCTATCCTGATCTTCCAAGCCACTGTCACCACCAATTAGCCTGATGGTATGTGCAACGAGCAGGTCTACATGCCGAAGATGAGAATACCGATTGCACACCAAGACCTGCTCATTGATAGTGAGATGATGAATACGTGTATTAAATTGACAAAGATTGTCTATTAAATTTGGGCAGGATAGACTGGCACACCGGAGAAGGCTGAAAGCCCCTGAGTTGTTACCTTAACTGAAACCAAGTTGTGTTGAGCCCCTTGGACAGAACGCTGACGACGCGTATTGTAACATGGATTCTCTGTGACAGGTAAAGAATCCTATAATTAGTAATCGGACATTTCATTCGACGAAGGGATGGATGACTAATGCAAGCGCCCGACTATGGCCAATGAGCGTTCTGTTTAATCGAGTAAGTGCCTTGGCGATGACGTGGATGAATCAATCAATAAAGACTCGCTGTCGCCGTGTGAATGCGCCACTCCTAATTTAAAGCAACGAATTTATCAACACTCACCTCTGTAACCGACCTCAGCTACAAGTCATTCAACTACACATTCCAAAATCCACCTCTCTGATCTTACTTCATTACGCTCATTGACTCGAATTTCCTCTTCCTCAATTCTGCTGGAGTACTCGGCCGAGTCTCATTCGTTACCATGGCCAAAACCCAGTCGGCTGGTGGTGGCAGAAGTATCCCTTTGATACTTTCATACATCTTCGATTGGATTGTGATTATGTACGAATACAACCTTCTCTGTTGGAGATTACCGCTGACGTGAAGCAGCATCATCGCAGCAATCGGCGCGGGCTTCTATAGAGCTGTCGGAAACCGACGGCCGTTTTCAGTGGTAGATCCGGACATTTCCTTCCCCTATGTCGCCAAAGAGAAAATATCAACCGGTGTATTGGTCGTTGTCTCTTTGATTATCCCCGCCATTCTCATGGTGCCAATCTGCCTCATCTTCGTGCCAGGACCTAGTGCTTCCCGGGGCGTACCGAAGTCGTTGCTCTGGAGGCGGAAGCTATGGGAACTCAACACCGCTCTCATGGGACTATGTCTTGCCGTCGCTTCCGCTTTTTTCTTCACTCAAGGAATGAAGAACCTGTTTGGCCATCCAAGACCGGACTTGATCAGCCGCTGCAAGCCGAATTTGGCAAATTTAGCTGGAAACTCCGTCGGTGGTTTGGGAGGTGCTGTGCCGTTATGGAACGAGCTACAATCGTGGACAATCTGCACCCAGACCGACAAGGCAATCCTTAACGATGGCTTCCAAAGTTTCCCCAGCGGACACTCGTCCTGTATGTACCGTCAGGGATCTCTTCATCACACCTAGCTAATGTATATCCAGTCTCCTTCTCCGGCCTAACATTCTTCGCCCTTTTCCTTTGCGCCAAATTCGCCATCAACATCCCATACCTCCTCCCCTACTCCCACACAAACCACCACACCATGTCCTCCGCCTTCCACAGCGCTGAAGCTGATGGCCGAAGCACGCAGACCGCATTCCGCAACCAAGCCGCAGCTCCACCGCTCTACCTATTCGTTCTCCCACTACTCCCCTTTTGCGTCGCCATCTACATCTCCTCAACCCGCTACTCGGACTTTAGACACCACGGCTTCGACATTCTCTTCGGCTCCCTCATGGGCTTCGTCCTCGCATGGGCGGCCTTCCGACTCTACCACCTTCCAATTCGCCGATCAGCAGGATGGGCATGGGGACCCAGGAGCTCGTCGCGAGCATTTGGTGTCGGAGTTGGAGCCGGAGGCTACGTCGATGAGGAGCGCATGGCAACGCAGAATGACGTGGAGCTTGGCAAGATGACCAATGATCCTGCGCATAACAGAGTCAGCAGTGGTGCTGAGGATTCGAGGTTGTTCAATGCTGGGAACGGGAACAATATGACGTATCCGCCTCCACCGCGTTGAGGAACGAGACCTTTTGCCATAATGGTGGTATGGCGCCCTAGCACGGAGGGTCTAAGATCGTTCTTTCCCGATCACCAACACCACCACCGACCAGAAGATTGACGAAAACAAATCTTGACTATGTTTGTACCGGACCATTCCAGCGACTGTAGGCGTTTTTTATTCAAAATCTTAGATACTGTAGCATCATTTAATACCCCGTCTCCCAATCCAAGACACTTTTTTTTACCAACTTGTATGATATAGAACCACCACCTCGTCAATTCCTATCGCCGTATCATTCAAACCCATCATACATACGTTCCGCCTATGTATTTAAACCCCTAGATACCCCATTCCCATTCCCAAACCCATTCCCATTCCTAACCCTATTCCTAAACCATAAACCCAACCCCCCCTTCCCAATTCCCAATTCCCAATTCCCCATTACGCCCATTCCAACAAGATTCAACCGCATCACGACAACCACCCTACCTGTCCTTGAAAAATTACTCAATGCGCTGCCATCTTGCGTTACAGTATCTCTTAGAATTCCTAGAAGCAAGAACGGGTATCCATACGAGTAGGCCTTGCCAACTCCCCAAACCCATGCAGCTCTCTCTTCTCTCCTATGTTAGTTCTTCTACGGCGCTCCGCAACCTTCCCTCGTTTTCGTTTTCGTTCTCAGCTTTATATGATTGTTATCTAGAGCGTTCGTCTTCTTCTACCCTCCCTCTTTGCAGTTTTGTTGGCAGTTGGGTTTTTTTGAGGGATAGGTTGGGTGGGGGTTGGATGGTTCGGGTAAGGGCACTGGGTGGGTGTGTTGGGGTGGTCGTGGTGATGGGTGTGTTGGGGTGAAGTGGGGAGGAGGTTAAGGTGAGAGGCGAGGGGGAAGATGGAGGGGGAAACGGGAGAGCAGCTAGGGGGCGGAGGGAAGGAGGAGGTGGAGGGGCAGATCGAGGGGGCGATGAAGGCGGGAGAGAGATGGTATAATTCAACCTCCCCACTTGTGGCCTTCGTCCAATGAGCTGTTGTTTCGTAACCCGGAAGCCGATGCCATGTCGATTCTGGCCTTGAAATCTATTGTTCGATGCTGCTTGAAGCACTAGTAGAGTTTTCACCTTCTTTCTTCTAGATAGACTTCTATTCAGCTTCTGCCTACATATCAATGTTCTTATATGACCTTGTGTTTCAACGCAAGGAATTCACAGCGAGAAACCAAAACAGCATGGCTGAAGTTGCAGATGAACGTAGATATAGATCAGTGGAAGCGTTAGGGGATAATGGACGCTGGCTGCATGTTTGAAACACTACATACTGGCCATGGCTGCGGTTTCCCCCATCAGACAACTTTGTCAATATTCCGCTTCAATCAATGATTCAGATACAGACTAGCTGCACTGAACGCGATGCAATGCTCACGAGCAAACCAATTCCTGAAACGATCACAAGTCCGCTGGTGAACGAGCTTTCACGGCTCTACGATCGTGATCAAGAAATATGTTCAACTTCGTTGTCGCTGAACGCTTCGAGCAATAATCCCTTTTTCTTTTTCTTTCTTTTTCTTAGTTTGCTGCTCAGCCAGCCACGAGCAGCGTTCATATGCAGCGAGCTTTTTACGCGACTTCCTGACACGCATGACGTTCCTGACGATTCGGTAGTCAAGCACCGATTTAGCGCCAGTGCGAGAGGCCTGAGTAACGCTGAGGCAGTGAACCGGGACATGTAATGTAATACAATCTCAGCCTCGGGCCAGATGCCTTGGAGCTTCCCAATATACCGTATGGAATGAGAGATGCATTCGGCACCGCTATAATCTCTGTGCATGGCAGCGTGCAAGCAGACGTGAATCAGCTGTGCATCGTGAGTACCATAGTGGCTTCGGTACGGCATGTCTAGGGGCGCAATCCCCCTCGGAGCTTGCAGGTCTGCCGGCTTTCGATCGAGGCTCCAGACAGTGCAATGTCAAGCCTGCAGTAATGCAGTGGTTGACTTTGCAAGCGAAGCAAGAGCCTTCGGTCGTCTGTTCTGCCCAAAAGCTAAAAACTCTAGCGCTCGACCGCGGCTGTCTTAAAGCCGCACTAGTCTGTAACTGGCGAGAAGCATGTCCGCAGCGTCCTCGGTTTACGCCCGGACGACATGTCGATGTTCTCTACAGTCAACGCATCAAACGCAGCATCTACACCCCCGAAAGCTTACCCGCAGCTGCCCCAGTGACGTTGAGATATAGAGTTGGAATCTACTTCAAAATGCCCTTCAAATCGAGATGTTGCTCCCGTGCGAGAGGGGCATTGACACAGTTCAAATGCACGAATGCAAGCAAATGTTGGTTGACGAATCGGCCAAAATGTGAATACACTTTGGAACAATTCTATTCAGGTATGTATAGCATATTTCAACGAAAAAAAATAACCCAGCTCGGATTGAAGATTGCCAGAGCTTGTGCAACCATATTTAAGGGTCGGCCGGGGCTCAATTGCATTCTAAAATAATAGGACTACTTCGAATGAAATATAGTCGTTCGAGAAGATGAAACCATACGTTATGCACTCTTTATGCGTTTTTCCGCCACTTTTCTGAGACTCATGTCTGACCCTGAAGGTTTGAGTGGCTAGGTGAACGCGTATGGTTTGGTTTTGAGCAAGGATGAATTGGCGGGAAAGACAGAAATTGCCGGTAACATGGCTAGATCAAGTCGTATAATTCGGTTTGAAGCAAAGAAACATCGACGGAAATGACAGAAACTGCTGGTAAATATCACTGCAGAAAACACAATCATAAACTCTCTCGTGTTCCAACGCTGACTGTTCACATGTAAAGATGCGGTAGTGCTCCTGCATACGCAAAATTCATTTTCAATAAAAGCCAGATTCGCAGATAATGAACGCTTTGGTGTCGTTGAAATCCATATCTCGATAATCCTCCGACTCGACTGAAATAGTTCTCATTTTCCGACGGTATTGTCCTCGAGTTTTCCCAACTTTGCGGTCGGTTTGTTTAGTATCCGTCGCCTGATACTGGAAGTGGAAGGTGAAAAGACGGGTTTTGTTGGTAGGTGTAACAAGAACAACCCGAAGGCCGTGGACAGTTTTCATGTGAACACCCTCACCCGATCCCTGGAAAATTATGTTGGTGCCGCTGGTGGGTTCAGTGATGGTGAGCATTTGAATAGCAGCTGAATTGGACATGGCGTTGATGACGACGGATGTTGGTCCAAGGATCAACTACGATAGTAAGAGGGTTGCAAACCAGGTTGATTTGGACACCCGGAACAGAAGGTGGAACATTTCCAGAAGAAGGCAATTTTGGTGGCGCTGTGACTGACCCTCCTCCGCCTGAAGAAGATTGAGCATTCCCGGAAGAAGGCGGTTTTGATGGCGCTGCGACTGACCCTGTGCCTAAAGAAGGAGCTGGATAAATGATCGGTTGCGGATTGCTCACACTCTGTTTATCAATGCCAGATCAAGGTCGCTCGGGAGAGTATCAACCAGTCCAGAAGCGAGTACTCATATCTGATCAATAGCAATATACCATGCAGTGGAAGAGTACAAGGTGGAATCCCCCAGGTATCAAGACCCCAAGGCAATCCACGGTTGGTGATATTTGTCACTGGCATTTTGAACCTAATATTCTGACCTTGGTCGAAGTCAACGGACGAAACGGCCGTGACAACAAATGGCGGCTTCTCGAACGGCTTGAAAAAGCTCAAGGTGCCATGAGTCTGAGGGGTCGGGCTGTTGCAGGGTCGGACCTGCTCGGTATCGTATGAACCGCTGCGGATTCGAGGATGGTCGGCTTGATAGGCGATCTAGTTTCACTTGCAGAGTACCGCACGGTATCGAACCATGTATTAAGACTGATAGTGAAGCCTTGGCGTGTAACATTTTCTGCCTCTGTTTTGAGGCGCTGATTCTTGCCGCATCCAAGATCCAGTCCACTAAGCCAAATAACAACACACGGCGGCTTCTCGTAAGCATCCAAGAAGCTGATGTTTGCCGTACGGGTGGTGGGTGAACCATCAAAGCGACCAGCTTGCAGCCCGTATGGGTTGTCGTTGGTTACCGCAGCCAAGGCATCGAAGCACTATACAGCTTGCTGTCTCCCCAGGTTTTTATGATAGCTTTTTACTGGCGATCATTGAGCTTTCTTGGCGACGAACTTAGTACCTGGTTGGGAGAAAGAGATCGGTTGTTCACTTCTGGAGCCCGGTTCATATTTGGTTTCGAAAGTGCTGGCGTCGAAGGAGGTCATGGTAAATGCTTGGTTATGCTAAGGGCTTCTTAAGTAGCTGAAAGCGATTTCGAGGTGCCGGAGCAATGTCAGGGGCTTTGGGCTCTTTTATCATGGGACGGAGCTGTGGGAACAGGCAGTCGAGTATCCAGTCGAGTATCATTCAGCACCACGGACATAGTTTGGTGGTGGACAAGCGGCGCTCCGATCTTCATGCTAATGAATGTAGGCGACACCGGGAAGCTCTAATCAGTACGCGTCGAGTAAGATGTGCCCTATTATTGGTAAAGACTCAAAACTGAATGCGTTCTTTGTTTTCCCACTAGTAAAGCACCCCTCAACTCCTCATGCGCCGTGGCTGGCTGAAGACAGCTCCGGCCATGCTCTCCCCCTTGCACTATTGGGGGTGGGTAAAGTAGATTCAAAGATGCATAAGATGTTGCTATCATCATTACTGACAGATCGAGGTTGACGGCCGATTCGCGAGCTCAAAATTTCCATACAGCCACTATTGGCTGAAACATTGCTGCATGCTTATAGATGAATCATGGATAGGGGGGCCAGAAAATGAGCCGGCCCGTACTGTAGTTGGTTGTATGTACGAAATGTGCTTGTAGCAATAGAAGATCCTCGTCCAGTCGAGGGCAAGCATCTTATCAGCAACGTTATCACATCCATCCTCAGCCACGCCCATTCGGATACGTCTTCTTACTACTAAGAACGGGAGGTCAACGGACAAGAGCTGGAAGCCGTGTGTACAACCTCCTTACAGGATCAAAGTCCCTACGCATTCTGATCCCCGATGATAGAGTGGTATGCGGAGAAGCCCCAGCATAACCCCACTAAGTAAGCCATGATTTTGGGGGAAGGTGGCTATGACTTTTCAGGTTCTGGTCCCGTATGGCTATTTTGTTGGACAGGTGCCAGGCACATGCGTTAGGACATGGTGTGTGTGTGTGTGTGTGTGTGTGTTTGTGTGATTGCTACTCGAAGGGGAGCTTCACCCTCTAGTAGAAAACCTTTACTCGACCTACTGACCATGTCCGATTAAGTATATGTAAAACTGAAAACCTTTTGATTGTAAACTCATTTGATAGGTTCATGCTGCGTCATAGTCTGCAGTGCAGTCTCGCTATGTCTACGAGCAAAGTCGTAACGTAAGAGAAAGACAAGAAGTATTTACTGAACTGAACAATTAAGGCTCGTCCGTTCCCTTGACTGATTCAATTCAAGGTCTTAATGTACGTCGATTTAGTTGACAAATTCTGTGACGAGATGGTTATGTTCAAGAAACTTCGCTAACAAGACAACTATATCCAAACACATTAGTCTGCTCTGTTATCTACTACATCTTCTGAAAAAACTCTCGTCTTATGAGAACTGGAAACACATCGCTCGTGTCTGAGGAAAGATAGATCGATTCGTTGATTCAAGAAGACAATAACACCTGAGTAGTATAAAAAAGAAAGACTCATCATTGATAGGATTAAGACTATTATCGATTTCTTCGTGTAGAAAGGCGTTGTTAATTCTCGATTCAACGTTTCTAATTTCGTATTATTCGTCGCTCGAGCATACTCGCAAATGCACGCTTCCCTTTTTAAACAATGCGTATAGAAGTTCGCGTTGTTAGGACTTGTTGACACCTTGAATCTCCCGGCCCCTTAGGAGTTAGGGCATAGTAGATAATTCCAGAATTTTGAACACTCCAAGCGAAGGAAGTTTAGAATCAACGACTTGACCCTATTAAGCGCTCAGCCTTGTGCTGCAACCAGATACGGTATTTGACAGCCGCCAGCGGATTGTATATACAATCAATAGGGACTCAGGGAGTTCCGCTCAATCACTAAGAGGGAGAGTTGGAAACAGGGAACAGTACTGTTACCCCTGTGGTAATCTCCGCTCCGAGCCCTACAGGGCTGACGCTAGGGGATTCAGAGTTTTCGTCTTTCGTTCCTTTGTACACCTTCTACTGTAGTTCAGTCAACATATCCACGTGCACATATGCTCCTTCTGACTCTCATACTCGTACCTTAACCACAAATGGAAAGCTCAGATACCTACAGGTCTTCTAAACTAAAGGGGAACGAGAATGATGAATCATGGATCCAAAGGTCTCTGATGAATAATCTCGGGGAAGCTGAAGATACCGGTAATCCCACCATTCAACGTCACGACAGCAGCCAAAAGGGAATACACCAGGGAAACTCTGAATCCCGTAGCCCCAGCCCTATGGGGCTCGGAGCGGAGATTACTGACAACAGGGGTAACAGTACTGTTCCCTGTTTCCAACATAAACAAGTTCAATGACTGAACGTATCAGATAACAGCACTACTGGGAATCGTGATGAGGAGTGTGGATTGAATGAGTTGGGAGGGAGGTGGTGGGTGGTACCGAGAGTAGTGGTGGAGGTATGGAGCAAAGATCACCGCCTAGCCAGGGCTAAAAATGCACCGTGATTATCTTCGTCGCTTCGGACGACGCTCGCGGAATGATTCTAGAGATGAGACGGTGCGGGAAAGCTCCCTGTGTCAGACGCGTTTTTGGGAAGCTCGTTTGAATGCTATAATGCCCCCTTCAAGTTTAGTAGATTTCAAGGCAAGAATGTGCTTAAATTCGCAGTCTAGGGTATGAGCTCTATGCGGGACAGAAACCAACATAGTACATATGGAGCATCAGAGATGCTATATTAGAAGAAGCCACTCGCCAGACGCCTCGCTTGCAAGTCCCCTCGAGTATGCAAACGGTTATGGACAATAGGCCGAAAGAGGACAGAAGCTGTTAACGCCAGACTCACGCCTTGCCAATCTTGAAAGAAAACCTAGATTCATATCCCTCGTGCAACTTCACCTCAACACCTGACTCCTCGGGTATCATCTCATGCCGCAAGTCCCAGCCAGCGCGGCGGGCGAGCTCCGTAACCACGATATCGCAATCCCCAAGCATATCGACGTCGAAATCGACGTGTGAGCAGGGCTCGCGCGAGATGTACATTTGAGGTATATTCGGTGGCAAGAAGCCCACGACTTCTGAAACCGGGGCGACTTTCAACGATGTCCCGATGACGAGGACGAGGTCTACGAGGTCGCGGTCGTGGTTGGCGAGGCGGTCGTGGAATGTGGCTGGGAGGTCTTCGCCGAAGAAGGTGATGTCGGGCTTCATTACCCCTGCAACGGCGATGTCAAAGTCCTCATCGTCAGAACTGTCTTCGTATTCCTGGCGCTTTTTTTTGCCAAGCAAGGCTGCATTTGAGCTGCGTTTTCGCTTGAGACCGCCTGGCTTTGATTGCCTTAAACGGCGTATGCATCGGTCGCAGCGTGCTACCCGGCCGGCTTTCAGGTCTTTGTAGATTTCTTCTCCCTTGACTCTGTATTTGCACTCAACGCAAGAGGCAGTTGCGAATGAGCCGTGGCACTGTATTAACTTCTCGGGAAGGATCCCAGCATGCCCTTCAAGGTTATCTATGTTTTGAGTGAAGTTGGTGAGAAGCTTGCCCTTTTCTTGTAGGAGCCTTATGAACGCGTGAGTGGGCGAGAATTTGTTGGTTGTTGGTAGTATGTCCTTGGCAACAGAGTAGAAGATGCAGGGATCTTCTCGAAACAGGCTGATGTCGAATACTTCTTGTGGATCGCTAAGGCCGAGGTGCTGAAGCTGTGAGTAGAGGCCGGTCTCTTTCGATCTGAAGTCAGGTATGCCGAGACTAGTTGATATCCCAGCACCGGTGAGAACGATAACGTTCTTTGATTTCTTCAGCAAAGACACTGCATCGTCGATCGTATTGTACTGAGGGAGCTTGACCCTCTTTGCAAGCTCTCGAGAGATTCCCAGACCCAGTAGAGAGTAGTATGCCTCGTCAGGCTCTCCATGTAAGAATGATGGCGGTCTGATGCCGAAAGCAGTACATAGCTTCTTCGCCGTATACTTGCGAGCTTCGATAGTCTCCGTGATAAACTGATCGGGGCCAACTAGCCGTACCTTCCTCCGGAGAGCGAGAGATTCTTCAACAGTACATGCGTCGTGCACTTCACGTGGTCAGTAATTGATGCTATTGACATTCGAGAAAGGGTACACACTGCCATCAAGCGATTCCTCATCCCCCATACCTTCCAGAGCATCCTCGTAAAGAGACCATTGATCATCATCGTCTTCCTCCTCCGAAAGATCTGTGTCGATATTTGTCAACGCGTCGCGCTCGCCTTTTCGTTCAATTGCGCCTATGAGCTGATCGACCGAGCTGTCTTCGGAGAGGTCTATAATCTCGGTGGCACGCACTTTAAGCGGAGACTCGGCCAGAGTCCCGTCAACACTCGCCATGTCTGAGGTTGACCGAAGACGACTGCCTTCTGGGATGCCCTACTGATGGACTCGAGTGCCGCCAGATAACCGTGCTCGAGCTAGGCCGTATGCAGAAGTTTGACGCGGCAGAGTCCAGCCTTATGAATGAGAACATGTGAAACCGCTTCTGCCGTCTGTCTGAATGAAGTTCTGGGGAAGCTGTGACGAAAAGATGGTCATGTTCGTTCGTATGTTATTCGGAAATGGAACTGTGGGAACACCACGCTTGCTCTATCCCAGGCAATGGCAGGAAACAACAATGGACCCAGCATCCGTTTCAGAGCCCCAACCTACCAAAAGGCAGATGAATCTGGCACTTCCTCGTCTTCCCAACAGCAACCGCAGCTGAGGCACAAAACTCCTGACATCGCACAGAGTAGAGAGTCAAGCCTTTCACGGCCTATCACTCCCAATGTCTATCTCGGTTCTTACGCCAGGGATCTGGCTCGCAACAGGGAATCTCTGCCAGGATCCTTGGACAATGGAGCTCTTCGAGGCTCCGTTGCTCCATCCCCTCGAGCGAGCATGAGCCATCTTCAGCTGCAGCATCTCTTGCAGGCAGTTGACGTTGATCTTGAAACCTATGGTGTGCAAGAATCACGAGATGGCTTCTTCGATGCATCTTTCTATCGTCCACTAAACCGTGATCATGTGCAGATGATGAAGGAGGCCTCTGAAACCTTACCAGATGGATTTCGAAAGAAGGATCCGTTATCAATACGCCGGTTTTTCCCGCTGCAGTGGCATGAAATATCGGATATCATCAAGCAGCTTACCACTTCCAGAGCTGGGATCAAGCTTGCCAAGTCATTCCTAGGTTTCTTCATTACGTACGTGATTTGTCTCATTCCCGCTGCAAGAGACTGGCTGGGAAGATATAACTATATAATGGTTTTATCAGCCATCGTCAACCATCCTGGAAGACCAGTAGGCTCTCAGATTGATGGTGCTATATTGACTATCATTGGCACTGTAGCCGGACTCGCATGGGGGTCTCTTGCGCTCTACGTTTCGACATCAACAGACCCAGCTCGTTCAGGATATGGTGGAGTCCTAGCTACGTTCCTGGTGTTATTCAATACTGCTATTGCCTGGTTACGTTGTATATATATGAGATTCTTCCAGGCTGTGATATCAGCCGGCATAGCTATATGTTATACTTGTCTTGCAGATACCTCTGGAGCTGTAGGCTGGAAGAAACTGTTTGATTATGGTATACCATGGGTTCTTGGACAAGCAATATGCCTTCTGGTTTCGGTCTTTGTATTTCCCGATACCGGTTCTCGTTCAATCAGGTAAGCTTTCTTCGTGATACTGATATAGCAGACTATCTCACTGCTAGGTAGTATTGCATTCCATCGTTCGCTCAACGCATTGCAAAATGGACTTTTCCTACCACAGCAGGATAAAGACCGCTCAAGGCGAGATCTAACATGGAACTTTGTCAATCTTTCAGAAGCGGTTCGAGACTTCTCGATCGACTTGTCCATTTCTCGTTTTCGTCCAGATGACATCAGATCAATGCGCAATCTCGTGCAAGGAGTTATTAGTGCAGTTCTGGCAATCAGACCAGATACAACGCTGTTCGACATTATAGGTCCATTTGAAAAAAACACAGACGAAACCGATGATGGTCCAATTTCATTACCAGATGATGCTTCTGTTTTACGCTTGATATGCCAGATTCTTGCCGGACCAACTAAAGAACTAATCGAAGCCATGTCAGGTGGTATCGATATATGTAACGTGTTCATTATGGCTGCGGGTGGATACAAGCAAGCTAAACCCACCAACAACACTCCAGACATACCTAAAGCTCTCGACCGTCTAAGAGTGACCAGAGATATCTTCGACTCTGCCGAAACCTCATTGACCAATCACTCGGAGCTACCGTCTATGTACTCGGATTATCCCGAAGTCGTGAAATTGTTTCTCTTCGTTCACCCCGTCCGTCAGGCAACGGACAAAGTCGAAGCCCTCCTAGGGAAGATCCTGCACATTCAGCTGGAAGACCGACCGTTAAGACTACGACTTCCATCATACCCTTTGCCAAAGGCATTACTTCGATGCAACGCACAGGTTCGTCACGACCGAGGTGGCTTGACAGCTGGCTTCTACTTCCAGAGCAAAGACCAGTTGGAGAGGACAATGAGAGAGCTTCAGAGCAAAGTCTTTGTTCCGACGCCTCGCAATCCAGCGGCCAACGATGCTTCTGGTGTCCCTACCAATCAAATGCCTGTTATTGGTCAATTTGAACAAGAGAAAAAGCTTGCCATGGGAGAAGATGAAGGTGTGCCTAGAAGAATAAAATTCCGATTTGGAATATGGAAATTTCTCCATAACCTTCAGGGTTTCGAGTCTCGATTTGCTTTCAAAGTAGCACTAATCACCACGCTTGTATCTGTTCCAGCTTGGCTGGTACAAAGCCGTGGTTGGTGGAATACTCATGAAAGCTGGTGGGCCGTAGTTACAGTGTGGCTGATGATGCACCCTCGGGTCGGCGGTACTTTCCAAGACCTTACGGTGAGGGTTGCCTATGCTGCTATCGGAGCAATATGGGCGGCGTTGGCTTACGCTGCGGGTGGTGGCAACCCGTACATCATGGCTGTCTTTGCTGCCCTGTTTATGATACCGATGCTGCACAGATATACGCAAAGCTCACATCCTCGCTCAGGCGTAGTCGGTTGCATCAGCTTCATAATCATCTCGTTGGGCGCCTATACCGAAGGCGGTAAGCCGACGATAATTATATTTGCCTGGACCAGAGGTGTGGCCTTCATTGTCGGCGTCGTCGCGGCGCTACTGGTTAATTGGGTACTGTGGCCTTTCGTTGCCCGTCACGAGCTCAGAAAGTCGCTATCAGCCATGATGCTACACTCTGCGATTCTTTACCGAAGCATTGTGGCCAAATACATATACTACACCGACGGTCAAGAACCTGGCCCAGAGGATGTCGCAAGGTCTGAGATGCTTGAAGCTCGATTACGAGAAGGATTTGTCCGCATACGGCAGCTCATGGAGCTCACGAGGCATGAGATCCGTCTTCGAGCCCCTTTCGACCCTCTCCCCTACAGCGCCCTCATCGACGCCTGCGAGCGACTTTTTGATCACCTCGTCGAAGTCCGTCAATCGAGCCTCTACTTCCAACCCCACATGCTCGCCAACTCCCCTTCCGCGAACTCTTCCCTCATGGGCCCTCGCCGTGACGCCGTCGCCGTCATTCTAATGAACCTTTACATCCTCGCCTGCGCGCTTCGTACCGACCGTCCCGTGCCGCGGTATCTCCCGTCGGCAGCGGCGGCAAGACAGCGGTTGCTGGATCGTATGGAGCAGGTTGAGGCTGAGCAGCCAGCGAACAGAGTGGAGGAAGTAAGCAGTGGGAAGACAAGGAGGTGGGCGGATGTCTATCATTATGCGTATTCGTCTGCCTTGACAGATATCATCGAGCAACTGCAGCGGTTGCAGAGGTATACCAAAGAGATCACCGGAGAAGTCGGGTTCGATGATTTTGCGCCTTTGGGATAAGGAGAAGATACAGGCAGCAGCACACTCACGTGCACTCCAGGCTAATGTGGCTACAGTCGCTGCTTTACACCCCCTTTGATAGGTTCAACAAAGGCCCTTTTGCTTGCCCGGGCCTACTTTACTAGTTCTCCTTCTTGAAGAAGCTTTCGAACGGAAAGCCTGATCATCTCTGAGAAAGCCTGACTATTGTATTGAGGGGAATGACCGAGCCATCGAGAATCGAAATGCACTAATACTAATATATGCTGGTGGCGTGCTGTTACCCGGCAAACGGTCGAGAATTAGGCTGCTTGGCTACGGCTTAGTATTTCTTTGATGCCCACTTGGTGACGTACAGTACATACGAAGTACACACTTGGAACGATTTGTAAGGGTTTTTGGTGGTTATGGAAATTTTATTGGTGCAGCGAGCGGGTCCTGATCATGGGGCTTTCCGTGCTAGAAGATCGCGCTTATGCTCTGCGGTTCACAGAGGTTGTGGGTGTGTATGTAACCTTGTTGATATGGTAGGTCTTAAAGGGGGTTTGGTTTGTCATGGCGGTTTTTTCGGTGCTGGGTTTCTGGTGTTAGGAAGTCGACGGTTGGCAGCTAAGGCTAAATTCAAGGCTATATTGAAGTCCTTGCCATATCTATTTAGTAGTCGATTCTATCGTGATATTAAACATCATGCATCTCATCATCATCATTATCATCATCATCACCCTCCTCCCCATCCTCCCCTTCACTCTCCCACCCCTCTTCGCCCATCCCCAACTCCTCATCCCCCTCATCCCCCTCCACAACCACACCCCCAATATCCCCAACCACCCCCCCAATCTCCCCAACCAACTCCACCGCGTGCTCCCTCAACCGCTCATCCTCATACCCCACCATCTCGTACAGCTTCAGCGCATTCTGCAACCAGTCTCTACTCTCCACCCACAGCGCCTTCCACTCCCCCTCATTCTCATCCCCTCCGTTCCGAGGATCGTCTCTCTTCGCGACGCCGGAGAGATACAAGCACCAGCCGCCGAGATACCACGCCTCGACGCTGCCGTCGTCTTCGCCAACGAGCCGCTCCAGCACCTCCAGCGCTTCGTCTTCGAGCGCGACTTCCATAAGCAAGCGCACCAGCGAGATGCGCGTGGGGAAATCGGGGACGGAGGTGTGTTCGGGCGGGAGATTGCGCCATAGCTGCATGCTGCCCCCGAGCGCAGATTTCGCTTCTGGGATCCGCTGCTGCGAGATGCGGATGGAGGCGAGGGTTTGCAGGGGTTCGGGCGAGGAGGGGCAGATGAGGAGGGCTTCGGTGATGAGGGATTCGCAAGTGGGTTCGGCGGAGGGGTCCCAGGAGAGGTCGGTCATGTAGAGTTCGATGATGCCGCAGAGGGCTCCGGCGAGTTTTTTCCGTTTCTCTAGTAAGAGGGACTCGTCGAGGAGAGTGCTGGTGTCGCGCCGTAGGATTTCCGCACCTTTTTCGAACCAGTGCACGCTGTCGTGGCCGCCTTCTTCGCTCAGTTGGGCGAGCCAGAGGAATTTCTCTGCCCCGCCGCCGTCGGCTTCGGGGGTCGTACCGTCGGGGTCGAGCGATGCGGCTTGTAGGAAGTAAGTGCGCGCTTCGTCGGCATCGCCGAGCTCGAGGTTGATTTCTGCGAGGAGGTTTAGGGCGGGGAGGGCCTTTGGTGTGGGGCTTGAGGGGTCGGGTTGAGAAAGTGCCAGGGCGCGAAGAGCGAGCGGAAGAGCGTCATCAGGTTGAGAGGTGTGAAGGAAAGTTGTGGCTTGAGCTAGGAGGGAGGCGGGCGTTGGTCTGGGTTTGAAGGAGGAAGGTCGCGGGTCTCTTGTTCGATGTAGAACTGCTGCATTTCTCTCCTTTGCGTTGCCGCTCTGCCCCTTTGCCGCAGAACTTCGGGTTCGGGACCTTGCCATCGTTATTCAACGATTGCAAGTGATATTAATGTGACGACAAGAGGGGGAACACTCTTATCATATTTTTTGGCGAAAAGATTGCGAATACTTCTTCGAGCGTTCATGTTGTTGTGTTGGAGATTAGATTGAGTTGCGGAAACTCCCTTTTATAGTGCGCGGGCCGGTCCCGCTGTCGCTTAGCCTTATGGACTTCATGTCGTGAAGTTTTGGTGGGGTGGGAAGAAACATAGAGGCAGAAATGGAAATATGGGTCGTGAGGAGCAGACAGAGGAGAGGGAAGTCCTCGACTCGATATTCCCCGACGAAATCACAGGTATCCATATATATCTACTTTGGCCTTACGACCTTTGTCGCTGACAGCTATCAGATATCTCGGAAACCGCTTACCGGATCTCGATAGCACTAGATATCACACAGCACGATGACGACGAATCCGAACCCCGTAAGCTCGGAATACCCGTTCCCGACAACACCGCCCACTAACCCAACCCCAGCCACAATCCTCCTCACCATAACCCTCCCCCCCACCTACCCCGACGACCCCCCCCTCCTCGACCTCTCCGCCCCCCCCAACGCCCCCAAAACCCCCCTCCTAGACATCCACTCCGACAAACCTAACCTCCTCACCGCCCTCGCCCCAACCATAACCGAAAACCTCGGCATGGCCATGATCTTCACCCTCGTCAGCGCGCTAAAAGAGCACGCCGAAACCCTCATCGCCGCCCGCCAGGCGTCCGCGCAGGCAGAAAAAGATCGAGAAGCGACGGAAAGAGAGGAAGAGGAGAATCGCAAGTTTCACGGGCAGGCGGTTACGCGGGAGAGCTTTTGGGAGTGGAGGGAGCGGTTCAGGGCTGAGGCGGAGGGGAGGGAGGAGGAGAAGAGGAGAGAAAGGGAGGAGGGGGAGGGGAGGAGGAAGGGGGGGAGGGGGGAGGAGAGGATGACGGGGAGGGAGTTGTGGGAGAGGGGGTTGGTGGGGAAGGTGGAGGAGGAGGAGGAGGAGGGGGAGGAGGTGGAGGCGGAGGGGGTGGAGAGGTTGAGGGTTGCGGAGTAGAGATGTTGTTCGGAAATAAGCGTGGGTATAGACGCATAGGTGCGGAAAACCATTGTGTGCACTAGAAGGTAGATATTGGTACTGCCCGTCAAGACGTCAGATTTGTTTCAGCCTAAGATCAATCATGCCCACTCGAGAACCAAATGTGTGCTGGTGAGGCACAAGCTCATCCTGCAATGCTGGCGATAATTGGCTGCACGACCGGAACAAAGCGCTTCGTACTACGTTAAACTCATAATTTACTAGACTGTTCTCTATTCGAACTGTATCTATGCAACAGCCTCAACCAGATCCTCTACCCCCGCCAGCACCTCGCCCTGCTCCGCCCATCAAATTTCGCGCCCTAAGATGTATTAGTGTTTGAGTGAGGTTTGTAGCTTATAGCATGAACTCACATCTCCGCGATATTCGGGTCCTGCAACAACGCTCCAAGATCCGGCATACCCCCTCCTCCAGCGCCACCACGTGCCTCTCCACCAGCCTCTTCTGCTGATGCTCCTGCCCCTGGTCCTCCACCAGCACCGCCCATCCCGAAACGCTCTGCCATCTGCCTTATTTGCGGGTTGTTCATCAGGCCGCTCATAGCACCAGGATTGCTCATCAGGTTCTGCGCCATGTTTGCGAACATCGGATTGTTCATGATGGAGCTGAGATCCGGCCCGCCCCCTCCGCCTCGTCCGCCGCCCATCATGCCAGCCAAGGCGGAGAGGTCGGGCATGCCTCCTGCGCCGCCGCCGCCTCCTCCTCCTCCCATCATTCCTGCTAGCGAAGCAAGGTCTGGCATTCCTCCGGCGCCACCAGCGCCACCAGCGCCTGCTCCTCTTGTACTTCCCACGTCATCCTCATTCTCATCACCGTGACCCTCTTTCTCCTCCTCATCGGCTTTCTCCTTCGCGGTCTTGAAGCCCTTCTTCATCGCGTCACTTCCTCCATTCCCCTCGTATTCTATGCCCTTGGCGTAAGCCTCCATGCTTCCTTTCGCATCTCCGAGCACGTATCTCGCTAAGCCCAGCCTACTCCATGCTTTGGTGTACTTAGGGTCCGCGACCACTGCCATTTCTGCATCTGTTTGTGCCTCGTGGTGTTTGTGTGAAGCAGAGTACGCTGCTGCGCGGTTGGATAAGTAGACAGGGTTCAGCGGCTCCAATGCAATAGCTTTGCTGTACGCGTCAATTGCTGCTGGGTAGTCCTTCCTCGCCATAGCCGCATTGCCATTACTCTTGCACCCTTCTGCTTCTTTGTTCGTACCACTTTGCCCGGCGGGTTTGGCTCCACCGTCTTTCGATGCGCTGGGCGTGATAGGTGTACTTGGTCGTCCCTCGCTCGCGCTGCTGGCACCTGCAGTACTAGCAGTGGATTTGCCCTTGAGTTTCTCGTAGACACCGTAAATGCTGAGGAGAGATTGACCGCCAATAGCATCTTGCATGGCGGCTTTGTTGGTGGGGTCGACGTGGAAGGTGTCGGCGATGCAGGATTGAGCGACTTCGACTGATTCAGCGTCTTCAGGAGTGAGAGTGCCATCTTTCAGGGAGGTGGAGAGGAAGTCAATTATGGCGAGGGCAAGACGCTTTTTGGAGTCGTGGGTAGACGCCTGTGGGGAAGGGTTAATCGTTGGGTAATCTAGGCCTTGCGGCGGTGGGGAGACTTGCCATGATGGCGTGGGTGCTGATGTTAGAGCTCTACCTCGTGCGGTGATTGTAATTTTAGATTATGACCTTCTATCTCCAATGGCTAGGTATTTATTTAAGATATCGTTGATTGCGAAACCTTGTTCATTTTTTAGGATTTGCCGAGAGCCCCACCAAAATTAGTGGAAAATCTCCAAAAGTGCAAAATAAGAAAACAGAAATTGTAAAATCAACCCCACTGCCTTCTCTCATGCCGTAGCATTAGGAATTGAAGTTATATTCACCTTAAGGCTAGCCCTATCACTGCTGTCACTGCTGTCAGTCTCAGTATGCCGCCGTCGCTCTCTTCAGTGATGCAAAGTCATATTCATATTCATTTTGATTGTTCAGACTTCACTGCCTTCATATCTAAAGTCATTGAAGTCAGCATGACTCAGATCAGAAGAATAAGAAGAGCATACATCATCATTGACATGATCACTGCTTTCATAGACGAAAGATCTCTTAAGCTGAGTGATTATTATGCAGAGCAGCTCATTGAATATCTGCATCAACATCTCACTGTTTATCAGAATAAAATGATTTAATTTCTGTTTGATGAATTTAATATCATCATCAATGTCAGTAATGTATGCAAATTGCTAGTCAAATGAAAATGAAGCAAAAAGCTCATTAAATGTACAATAACTCAGCAAAGTGAAATCTTGAGAAAGAAGTGAAAGCTTTGTTTGACTGATTAAATAACAGATCAGCTGATGTTTCTGAATGAAAGTGCTGCATGCAAGTGAACAGATAGAAATTAAAATCAACACTTGAAGTTTTTATGTTGATTCATTGATTAAACAATCAAAAGTATGACTGATCTTCTATTGAAATTTCTTTACACATCAGTCAAATGCTCAAGCAATCAAAAAGATGAAGCATATTGTTAATATACATGATAAAGAAATATATGACATGAGAGATGCATTATAACTTCATAATCAAGATTATCTTTTTGAACTTCATGAGAATTAGAGTTTTTTTTCAATGCACTTCAGATGATTCTGAATCTCATTTTATCATAATCATGAATAATGCTTGAATTCATCAATCTATCAAACTAAATCAGCTTTGTATGAAGTTTGAAGTACTGCTGATTAAACTATCATCATATTTATTTGATTTCAATCTTATAGAAATTTTCTTTGCAATGCTGAAGATCTGAATTAAGAAAAACATCAAACTGATTTAATACTACACAAAATTCAGAGATGAATTTAATGAGTTTCTACATGATGCAGTGAAATCATAATAATCATAAATAAAAGATGATTCAGACAATCTGTTTCAACTTGCTAACATAAATTGTAATTCATAAATGTAAATAAACTGCTATAAAAAGAAAACAGATATTTAAGCTCAGAAGTAATAATCATTTTCTGAGACTTTTTCATAAACATCATTGTCATATTTTAAATCATCAAAGTACTTCTTCTTCTGCTGCTGCTGCTATTTTCATTTTTACTTCTGCTTCTGCTTTTACTTCTGCTTCTGCTTCTGCTTCTGAATCTGATTTTAAGTCTTTATTTATAATTATGATACAGACACAGTTTTAATTGTTGATTTGAAAGATCTTTGCAGTCTTCAGACATCATATTTACTGACATCACAAGCTAAATGTATATCAATGTCAGATTGTATATGCATGTTCTTTCAATGAACTTCAGACTTGTTCTTTCAGAATTGCAATGTTTGCAAATTGTAATCTTAAGCATTCAGCTTAATGTATGCAGTCATGAATACTTCTTTTCTCTTCTTCTTCAATAAAATATGTCATTGAATATACTTCAGTAAATCATCATCTTCAACAGAACTGCTAAATCACATAGTCAATAATTATTCAGATGAAGATAACTTTCTCAGCTTGTTTAATCTTCTCAGCTTGTTTAATCTTCTCAGCTTCATTTTTTGATTGATCTTATTCATTTTTTTCTTCTTTTCTTGCTTCTTTATCTTCTGCTTTTATCACTGTTACTTTTGCTGTTGTTTTAATTCTTTTGATGTAATCAAATTTATCAGATGATTAAATTCAGAGCTGAAAGTTAAAGTCTTTAAAGAAAAAGAGAGTTTAATCATTATCTTTGCAGCAGCTCTTTTAATCTTTGCAGCAGTTGATTGAGTTATCTCAATTATATTCTTTGAAGATGTATCAATAGTGATCATGTTATCATTTTGATTTATGATTGCAAATCAGTTAAACATCTGAGCAGAATTTAAAGATACATGCTGATTGATAAAAGTAATTCAACGCTGATTTTTCTTATTTTTACATATTCTATCATGATATAAAAGCTTCTTCATAAGCATCTTGACTCAATTGTGTTCAGAATCTTGTAAGTTTTTTCTTTCAATTCTTTTTTTCTTTAGTTTAATCATCTGAATCATTGATATCTTCATGACAATAGAAACTGACTTTACAGAAATCTCATCACTCTGAGTTCTTTTGTATTGATATATTAAATGTATATTCAGATTCTTCTTGTCAGCATTAAATTTGACATGAATGATGAAAGCTACTTCTTGTCATGTATTCAACAGAGTGAAATAAGTCACAAATCTCTTCTTCTTCTTCATGTTGATTTAAATAACAGAAATGATGACAAAGATTCTGAAGTAAGTCAGATCTTTATCATTTATTCAATTCTTTGCATATATTTTCTGTTTGAAGCTTAAAATCTTAAGATTTAAATTGCTGATGAAATCATCATTGATATACTGCAAGACTTTATCATGTATGCTTAAAATTTTATAAAGAAGCTGATAGTTCATTGAGTATGAAATCATTTTTGAAACAGAAGACTTTAAGATAAAAAACTTTGAGATAAAAGATTTTGAAACAGAAAACTCTGAAACAGCAAGCTTTAAGACAGAAGATTCTGAGAATACAATGATGAGAATGATGATGATGATGATAATGAAAATGATGACAGTTTTGAAAGCTTTGCTTTCTCATTTCTTCTTTAACTTCTGAACTGACTGAAGAATTAATTAAGAAACTGATGAAGAAACTGATGAAAAGATTGATGAAGAGATTAATGAAGAAGCTTTGCTATCTGATCAAGTATTTAAATTAATCTCTATGATTGATGAAGTCTTTGAATGCAGCTGATATCATTAATGAACTACATCAGAAATCTGAGTCTCATCATGTAAAACTTGCACACTACAATAAAACTTCTGAGTCTCTGAATCATTTGAACTGATTGATCATTGAAATCATTCAAAAGAGAAAAGTAATGATGATGATGATGATGAGAGTGATGATGAGAAGATTACAATCACGATGACAGCAGCAGCAGTAAGAATAGAAAGAGCACTTCTATCAATTTCTGAAACTTCAGATGATTCAAATGATCTAAGAGTCAATTTAAGCTTGTTAAATGACTTGAATATTACTCTTTTTCTGAAATAAATGACAGTAGAAGAAGCAATAGCAGAAAAAGAAACAGTGAATCTTCTGAAAGTCATGATAAATGAGTATAACTTCAATTTCTAATATTACGACATGAAAAGAAACAGTGAGATTGATTTTACAATTTCTGTTTTCTTATTTTGTATTTTTAAAGATTTTTCACTAATTTTGATGAAACTTTCGACAAATTCAAAAAAACGACACAGATTATGCATATAATGATATGCAAAATCTGTGTCGTTTTTTTTAAATTTATCAAGAGTTTCATGAAAATTAGCGAATCTTCAAAAAGTGCAAAATAAGAATCAGATTTGTAAAATCAACTTCATTGTTCTCTTGATGCTTCATATATAATATATTCAATGCTTGATATGTGATTTATTCAATGCTTCATATATAGTATATTCAGTGCTTTATATGTAATCTACTCAGTGCTTCATATATGCTTTATTCAATGCTTCATATGTAGTATATTCAATGCTTCATATGTGATCTATTCAGTGCTTCATATGTAATATATTCAGTGCTTTATATGTAATATATTCAGTGCTTCATATTTGATTTACTCAATGCTTCATATGTAATTTACTCAGTGCTTCATATTTGATTTACTCAGTGATTCATATGTGATTTACTCAGTGCTTCATATGTGATCTACTCAATGTCTCTTATATGATCTACTCAGTGCTTCATGTTTAATCTATTCAGTGCTTCATATGTAGTATATACAATCTATTCAGTAAGTCGCATAAAAGACACTAGATAAATCACATATGAAGCACTGAATATACTACATATGAAGCATTGAATAGATCACATAAAAGATACTGAATAAATTGCATATGAGACATTGAATATACTACATATGAAGCACAGAGTAGATCACATATGAAGCATTGAATATACTACATATGAAGCATTGAATAAAGCATATATGAAGCACTGAGTAGATTACATATAAAGCACTGAATATACTATATATGAAGCATTGAATAAATCACATATCAAGCATTGAATATATTATATATGAAGCATCAAGAGAACAATGAAGTTGATTTTACAAATCTGATTCTTATTTTGCACTTTTTGAAGATTCGCTAATTTTCATGAAACTCTTGATAAATTTAAAAAAAACGACACAGATTTTGCATATCATTATATGCATAATCTGTGTCGTTTTTTTGAATTTGTCGAAAGTTTCATCAAAATTAGTGAAAAATCTTTAAAAATGCAAAATAAGAAAACAGAAATTGTAAAATCAATCTCATTGTCTTTCTTCATGTTGTAGCATTAGAAATTGAAGTTATACTCATCTGTCATGATTTTCAGAAGATTCACTGTTTCTTTTTCTACTACTGCTTCTTCTGCTGTCACTCATTTCAGAAAAAGAGCAACATTTAAGTCATTCAGCAAGCTCAGATTGACTTTTAAATCATCTGAATCATCTGAAGTTTCAAAGACTTTAACATACAATAGAAGTGCTCTTTCTATTCTTGCTGCTGCTGCTGTTGTCATGATTATGATCTTCTCGTCATTATTGTTCTTCTCGTCTGAATGATTTTGCAGTTCAGATAATTCAGAGACTCAGAAGTTTTATTGTAGTGTGCAAGCTTCACATAATGAGACTCAGACTTCTGATGTAGTTCATCAATGATATCAGCTGCATTCAAAGACTTTGTCAGTCATAGAAGTTGATTTGAATACTTAATTAAATAGCAAAGCTTCTTCATTAATCTCTTCATCAATCTCTTCATCAGTTTCTTCGTCAGTTTCTTGATCAGTCTCTCAGTCAGTTCAAAAGTCAAAGAAGAAACAAGAAAGTAAAGCTTTCAAATCTGTTGTTGCTTTCATCATCATCATCATCATTGTTCTCATCATTGTATTCTCAGAGTCTTCTGTCTTAAAGTTTGCTGTCTTAAAGCTTACTGTCTCAGAGTCTTCTGTTTCAGAAATGATTTCATATTCAATGAACTGTCAGCTTCTTTATAAAATTTCAAGTGTACATGATGAAATCTTGCAATGTATCAACAATGATCTCATCAGCAGTTTAAATCTTGAGCTCTTAAGCTTCAAATAAAAGACACATGCATAAAGCTGAGCAGATGACAAAGATTTAACTTGCTTCAAAGTCTCTGTCATCATCTTTGTTATTTGAATCAACATGAAGAAGAAGAAGAGATTTGTGACTTATATCACTTTGTTGAATATGTGACAAGAAGTAGCTTTCATCATTTAAGTCAAATTCAATGCTGACAAGAAGAATCTGAGCATACATCTGATATATCAATATGAAAGAGTTCAAAGTGATGAGATTTCTGTAAAGTCAATTTCTGCTGTCATAAAGATATCAGTAACTCAAATGACTAAATTAAAGAAGAAAAGACTTGAAAGAGAAAATTTACGTGATTCTGAACATGATTGAGTCAAGATGCTTATGAAGAAGCTTTTATATCATGATAGAATATATAAGAACAAGAAAAATCAGTGCTGAATTATCGCTATCAATCAGCATATGTTTTTAAACTCTGCTCAGATGTTTGACTGATTTGCAGTCATAAATCAAAATAATGACATGATGATTATTGATACATCTTCAAAGAATATAATTAAGATAGCTTAATCAACTGCTGCAAAGAGCAAAAAGATGACTGCAAAGATAATTGTCAAGACAATAATTAAGCTTTTTTCTTCTTTGAAGACTTCAGCTTCTTTCAACTCTGACTTTGATCATTTGATAAATTTGATGACATTAAAAGAATTAAAACAACAGCAGAAGTAACAGCAATGAGAGCAGAAGATAGAGAAGTAACAGAAGAAGAATCAATCAAAAAATGAAGCTGAAGAAGTTGAATAAGCTGAGAAGATTGAATAAGCTAAGAAGATTGAATAAGCTGAGAAGATTGAATAAGTTGAGAAAGTCATCTTCATCTGAACAATCACTGACTATGTGACTTAGCAGTTCTGTTGAAGATGATGATTTACTGAAGTATGTTCAATGATATATTTTATAGAAGAAAAAGAGAAGAGAAATGTTCATGACTGCATACATTAAGCTGAATGCTTAAGATTACAATTTGCAAATATTGCAATTCTGAAAGAACAAGTCTGAAGCTCATTAAGAAAACATGCATATACAGTCTGACATTGATATACAGTTAACTCATGATGTCAGCAAATATAATATTTGAAAACTGCAAAGATTTTTACATGTTGAATCAATAATTGAAACTATGTTTATGTCACAGTCACAGATAAAGACTCAGAATCAAACTCAAAATCAGACTCAGAATTAAACTCAGAATCAGAAGCAGAAGTAAAAGTAGAAATAAAAATAGTAACAGCAGCAGAAGAAAAAGAAGAAGTACTTTGATGATTTAAAATGTGATAATGATGTTTGCAAAAAAGTTTCAGAAAATGATTACTACTTCTGAGCTTAAGTATCTGTTTCTCTAGCAGTTTATTTACATTTATGAATTATAGTTTATATCAGCAAGTCAAAACAGATTGTTTAAATCATCTTTTATTTATGATTGCTGTGATTTCACTGCATCATGTAAAAACTCATCAAATTCATCTCTGAACTCTGTGTAATACTGAATCAGCTTAATGTTTTTCTTAATTCAGATTTTCAGCATTGTGAAGAAGATTTCTATGAAATTGAAATCAGATGAGTATGATGACAGCTTGATCAGCAGTACTTCAAACTTCATACAAAACTGATTTAGTATAATAAATTAATGAATTTAAGCATTATTCATAACTATGATGAAGTGAGATTCAGAATCATCTGAAGTGCATTGAGAAAGAACTTTAATTTTCATGAAGTTCAGAAAGATAATCTTGATTATGAAGTCATGATGCATCTTTCATGTCATATATTTCTCTATCATGTATATCAACAGTATGCTTCATCTCTTTGATCACTTAAGCATTTGACTGACGTGTAAAGAAACTTTAATAGAAGATCAGTCATACTTTTAATCATTTAGTTAATGAATCAGCATAAAAGCTTCAAGCATTGATTTTAATCTTTATTTGTTCATTTGCATGCAGCATTTTCATTCAGAAACATCAGCTGATCTGCTGTTCAGTCAATCAAACAAAGCTTTCACTTCTTTCTCAAGATTTCACTTTGCTGAATTATCATGCATTTGATGAGTTTCTTGCTTCATTTTCATGTGACTAACAATCTGAATACAGTGCTTTGATCAATGATTATGCTGAACTCGTCAAACAGAAATCAGATCATCTCGTCTTGATAAACAGTAAGATGTTGATGCAGATATTCAATGAGCTGCTCTGCATGATAGTCGCTCAGCTTGAAAAATCTTTCGTCTATGTCTGTGAAAGCAGTGATCATGTCGATGATGATGTATGATCTTCTCATCTTTCTGATCTGAGTCATGCTAACTTCGATGACTTTAAATATGAAGGCAGTGAAGTCTGAATGATCGAAATGAATATGAATACGACTTCACGTCGCTGAGAGAAGCGACGGCGGCATGCTGAGACTGACAGCAGTGGCAGCAGTGGCAGCAGTGATAGGGCTAGCCTTAAGGTGAATATAACTTCAATTCCTAATGCTACGGCATGAGGGGGGACAGTGAGATTGATTTTACAATTTCTGTTTTCTTATTTTGCACTTTTGAAGATTTTCCACTAATTTTGGTGAAGCTCTCGGCAAATCCAAAAAAACGGCACAGGTTATGCATACAACGATACAACGATATGCTATGGCGTTGTTAATGATGGATCATGTTTGAATGACGCTAAGCAACGTTGTTTGACCGTTCGCCAACATCTTCCTATCTATGTAGATAGTTCAAAGCCACCCAAACCCTGTTTCGACTGCAATCGTTCATTTCTGCGAATATCTCTTCGTCAATCAATACCTCTGGTAGTGTTTACTGTCATGATTCCTGACAGCTGTTACAACTTTACACCAACGGAGTTGAGCGGCGGTGCTTTGAATCCTTCTCCTGCACTATGCTTGTATGCACAGATTCGCACATCAATTACGTAGCCTTCTCGTACTCGTGGAAGAACGTAGCCTTGTCTACTTAAGCGATGTCTAGAAGAGATGGCACCCATGGCTAACCAGCGTTCCCCCATCAGGCAGTGGCCGCTGACTTGACTATTGCTACTGTGCTTGGTCGTCAACACGTATTATCTTCTCTTCAATTCGATTTCCTCTGCAATACTGAATGTTGGGTTTATGAGGGATATTCTGGCGCTGCTAGGCAGCTTTTTGCCTTTTTCTGCCTTGCTTGGCAACGACACTGACAAACGAAGCTTTACCCGTCATCGGTCGATCAAGGCCTCTCTACCACTCTATTCTGGCTTTGTTTCTCTAACAGTGTCTTAATCCGCGGTACTTCTAGATATAAAGCCTTGTAGCTCGAGGATTGTATATCGACACCTATAGCTCACCCAAATCACACGTCTCGTGCAGACATGGGAACTACAACATCTTCTACTCACTGTCCTCCCCATCTAAGCGCAGAATCCAAGCAACCTGATTTCTCGTTTCCACGAAGCTTTTCTGAAACTGGAACTGACGATAATCTTCATTATCCTTCCACTCCAAGCGCAGAGAATGAGCAATCCCATGTTTCGTTCTCAGAAAGCTTCTTCACAATCGGTACGATCGGTGATATTGTGCACAAGGCGGGTCTACCCATACAATATTTGAGATGGATACAAGCTCCGACGTCAGCCGACTTTGCAGAAAGATCCTATCGTGTTGCAAAACTCCCCCCTACACATTCAATACCATATGGCCTGGGTGATAACTCCATACCCATCAACCCAGGGATAATCGAAGTGATTCAAAGTCTACCGTCTGCACACCTCTTTGGCCAAGCACTACTCTTAAGGGATTCAAATGAGCGCACCGCTATGCTGTCCATCGCCGAGGCGGCGTTTGCCCAACTGGGTGGGTTACACGAATTGCTGGAACTCCTTGTTATGATGATTGAGCACACACTTCGAGAAAACGACGGAAAGACGCAGTGGCAATTCAATTGGCAAGAACTAAAACTAGAAGATGCGCCAGTTTACAAAAGTGCTCCACCCAGGACTATAACACACAGAACACAGCACGTCTCTGATATTTCATATCAGCCTAATGCGCAGAATACTATGCCTCCGTTCATGGAGACGAAGACCCTGCATCACATTGAGGACATTGAGGGTTCACCTGTACATGCTGAGATCCAAGCGAAGATTGACAAAGGGTTTATTCAAGTTGATCCGGAACAGGGTTGGGAGTGTTATCGCCGCAACTATTTCTCGGTGGCCTGCTCATATAGCCTCAAGCCTTTTCACCATACAAACCTTGAGAATTTGCGATTGCGTCGGTGTGATGACCCGATGCCGAGGCTATACAAGATTCAAGCAATTGCCATCTGTATCTCTGCCAGGGTTGACGGCGAACATGGAAAGGGTTTCCCGCTGGTACAACACCGTCTTAAATGGGAGAAAGGACCGATATCATCTCTAGGTAGAGTGAAATTGATGCCCCGTCCATTGGGATCGCTAGGTATAGATGATTCTCAGACTTTCGATTATGAGCCGGGTTATGCCTCCTATGCGCCCACCCAGCAGCAAAGCGAGACAATAGCGATATTTGACAGGATTCAATTCGGGAAAGCTACTGCCAACAATGGTCAGAGAGGGGCCGCACAGCAGTATTGCCATCTCCTCGTCGAGCTGTTTGCTGAGACCTTGGACAGACAAAGCTCGGGATACGAGTGGGTCAAGTTTGCCACCAGTATTTCTGCTCCCATAGTTGTGCGTGGGCGATCTCCTCGCCATTATGTAACAGACCTTCAAACACTTACTGGAGGATCTGAAGCTGCTAATGGAATCGGTGTGCAAGGTTCAAGCTCTGTACTTAATGGTAGACTGGGGCCAATCGATGTAGAATCGCTCAAGGCATATGGCAGGCATCATAGTGACCAAGAAGGTCGAGAGACGTCTGAACCGCGGCAATCGCGAGAATATAGTTCACACAGTGCTGTCATAAGTATCGAGAAAGAGACGGCTCAGTGGTGTGTTGTAATAAAATCCGATTATCCGTATATTAGAGAAACTGCTGAAATAAAGAAAGTGCTACATTGGTTGGAACTTGCAGTCGACGGCAGGAGTAATGCAGCACCCATATCCCGTTATTTTCAGATCATAGACTTGGAAAAAGAGAACGCAAGCGTTCTAACCTATAACAATGGGTGCGATGATAGAATAGGATCTGGCTCTGGCTGCTGGCGGCAGAAAATCGAAGGAGGCAAAGTCCTCAGATTGCTTCCGATGCCTCACCAGAAAAAGACCGCTGGGGATGAGCTATTACCACATGGAACCCCTGCAGTGCATCAAAACTTTCCCCATCCTTTTCCGGACCAAAAAGACGGCCTCGTTCTTACAGCAGCTGCGTTATGGTCACTCTTTGACAATTCCGTTCAACGAGTTCCTGGTTGTCAGTGCACTTTCCAAAGCGAAGGTGGAGATTACATTCAGTGTAAAGATAAGGATGCACAAGCGTTTCTGTGGCACGTTTTCAGTTCGGACACCTTGTTGTGTAGAGGACTCAGATGCACATCGAATATAAAGGTTGCTCTGGGTCCGACAGAAAATGGACACAGGCTTTTCACAACAAGTTTGTGCGTCTTGGGTTGGACTGCCGAAAGCAGAACTACTCCTGAGCAGCCGATTGCCTCAAAGTTCTCGGTGACATCCAAATTTGAAAAGGGGCATCTTATCAAATACGAGCAGGAATCGCTTGAAGCGCAAGCACATCTTAGTGTCCCAGCAATTGTAACTCCTCAGCTCAGCTTCGCTACAACTTTCTCCAAGCGCAGATACAAAGTAGCTAATTCCATTGAAGAAGATTCAATCACTGCGACCAATGTGGCATCTAGTCGCATGGTACTGATATACTGCGAAGCACGAGGGCTGCACCTTTTGATGTACGGCGCCGATTTGGTTGAGGGTATCTGCATTGAACTTCTGAAGAAACTTCTCTGTAATGGCCTTCCAACATTCACTCACGACAACGCCTTAAGTCGATTGCGGACGAGGCAGAGTACTTCATTCGTATCTGTGACAGGAAACGCCATTCCTGGCGACGAACTTGTCCGCCTGGCCACAAAGAGGATCAACAAGTTGATCGAGGCTACAAACTCTGCGGCCAGGGATCTCAAAGGAAAACTTAGCTATTGGGTTCCAGAACATCTCCTTTGTGGACGCGATAGCCAAGCTTTAAAAGCTCCTAACAACCATGTTCATACCAGCTGGCATACCGTAGCCTATAAATCACCTCCCCTGATCCTTGCGGTCGGCGAGATTGATGGTAGACTTATCGCGCGAGAGGCAGGGTCACTACAGTGTATCAGTACATCCGCGAAGAACAAGACGCCAAACATTACAGCCCTTCTGACTCTGAGAAGAAAGCCATCAACCGTTATCAGATACGGGGCTGTCTTAGGGACAAAGGAGGTGTTGACGAGATGGCTTCATCAGATCGGGATTGTTTTCTGTGGGCAGATAAAAGACACAACCGACAGAGTACGCTATGGAAATGAAATGTTTGAGAGGACTTACCGTATATCAGAAGAAATAAGGGGCACAGCCTCTGGGATTCCGGCGTCCTTGGGCTGTCTCACGTGTCATCATGGTGCTGGTGTGCAGTGTCTTTATTATGTTCAATAGGTATTTTTGACTTGCATTTATGTCAGCAATATGTATAGCGTCCTGTTCATTCTGGCTCGTTATTCATTTATCTGGTAATATTGCGTTCCCGAAGCTTTGTCACTTATCCCGGATATAAACAGCACGCAAGTTGTTCAGGATTGAGTGGCGATTGTGTCAAGATGTATCTCTTTTTATACAGTTCTTTCTCATCTCATCTTGTCGCTTCATGTCGAAAGATATATTCAAATGTTGAAGTTTTCGTATATTTCAGTATACATATCGATTCAAGAAGCATGCTGAATGTAGTTAGAATATCATTCGTTTCCACGATGGTCTATAATAGCGTCAAGAAAAGATCTCAGAGAGACGTCTAGTTGCTCTCGAGATGTAACCATATGGTATTAATGAACGACAAGCAGTCGATTGAGATTGCTACCTCCACGCAGTTGCAAGTATCCTCTCCGTGGCTTTGTTACCGCTGATAATCCATCGCTATAAGGAATCCAGCAGTGATTCATTCAAGATCCTCTGACCCAGAAAGATGTTCTACTGAATGGTGGCAGCAGTCGATGGCCGAGGCGGCTACGCCTGAATCGATTGAGCTCAATCAGCCTCCTTCCTCTGCGATCTCGTATCATCGAGATACCTGCTGAATGCCGAATGCTCGAGCATAATAACGACCGAACTGCTGCTGCTGTCAAGATTAGTAAATGTGAATAGGTCTAGGGCCTAGTACGTTACTCCAGGGCTAAAGTGCCCATAGATTAATATAGAGCATATGGGTTGCTCAAAGGCAGAGGTCTCTTCTTACTCGAAACTACCACGAGTACAAGCTGAAGCCTTGATGCCAATCTCAGCTGACGTGCCAGCCTCTGCCGATGCGACCACTGCAGCTGTTTGATTTGATGCGACACTTACCAACACTGAAGATAGCTTGATGAAAGCGTAACCAACAGTTTTATTCATCATTTGATGTATCATGCCAAAGCTGAGATCTCGGAAAGGAAGGGAGGCCTCTCACGTCAGCCGAGTAGAAGCTTTAAATATGCTAAAGTTGACAGGAAATATAAATAGTTGTGAGATGTAAGGACATACTCAAACGTTCTTTCAGCAAATACAATACCATTCAAATCTGTGATTGTCTTATTCTTCGGTATCATAAGTCCTATTTATCAACAACAAAATCATGGAAAATTCACTCAAACGTCCCGAAACTCCCTCGGGACAGGCAAAGATACCAGGCCATAGCATGCGAGTTATAGAATGGGAAGGAAACCAATTTCATATTACAGTCAAAGACGTCGCTCGGCCCAAGATTCAGCACCATTTAGACGCTGTGGTCCGACTTACCACTGCTGGAATATGTGGAACAGATATCCATATCTACCGCGGCCGTCTCACAGATAAACCACCAATAACCTTGGGCCATGAGATGATTGATGTGATCGATCAGGTCGGCGCAGGGGTGACGACCCTCCGGGCTGGCGATCGAGTGATTGTCTATGACGAAACGTCTTGCGGCTTTTGCGATAAGTGTATCAGAGGATTGAGGGCATATTGCCAGACTGTAAACCCTCCGTATGAGGGAGAGTTCTTCTCCTTGGCTCCTCAGGGCGTCAAGCTCAACGGCGGACAAGGTAACCCGCTATTTGTCTCTGCTCCATGAAACCGTTGACTTATAACAGCCCGTAACAGCCGAATATGTTCGCGTACCCTATGCTACCCAGACAACGCTACTCTTGCCACCTGGGACTGAACACGAGCTCGATTATCTTCTTCTATGCGATGTTTGGCCCACAGCTTGGAGTTGCCTCAACTTTGCCAGGTTTCAGCCCGGAGATACTGTGGCTGTGTTTGGAGCTGGTATGATGTCCAACTCCTAGGTCTTAGACAACCCTAACAGAGCTATTTTTGACCTTTATAGGACCTCTTGGCCTCTTGTGCGCATACTCTGCTATTCTCAGAGGTGCTAGCAAAGTCTACAGCATCGATCGCGTACCAGCCCGACTAGAAAAGGTCAAAAGCATCGGCGCCGTACCCATCGATTTCTCATAGAGTGATGCTGTTACGCAAATCATGAAATACGAGCCTCGCGGTTTTGACCGTTCATGCGATTGCGTAGGTTTCGAGTGCGTCGATGCTTCTGGCAAAAATGCAGTCAACGAAGTCCTCACCAATGCCATTAATGTCACAAAATCAGGAGCTGATATTGGTGTTATCGGAGCGTATCTTCCATCGGACCCAGGCAAGTAAGATGGCTTATATTTCAAGAAGCGGCGTTAATCCAAGATAAGGAGCGCCGACGCCAGAAACTCAGAAAGGCCTCTTGTCCCTTTCATTCAAAATCATGTGACTAAAGTCGATTTTCATGAAGGGGGGCTCAGTAACCTCAAACACTCTGCATGAGCCTTTGAAAAGGCTCATCGAGAGCGGGGTAGCAACGCCGAGCTTTGTCTTTGAGAAAGGGATTGAGATTGATGAAGTACCCGAAACGTACCAGGAATTTTCTAACCATGATATTCTGAAGCCTTATATTCGCTTCGGTAACAGTGAGTCCAGTGGAAACGGCTATAGCAACTGACTGTGTGTGAAGTGATTTGAGAAAAGGTTTTCAAGGGGACAGGGAAAGCGTTGGCGTTATGGGTAGACCACAATGTTCAGCAAGTATCCGATCACAATCTCTTGAGCCGCAAAAGTCTCAGGCTCCGGCAATGAACAGCTTTTGTGATACTTAAGTACGGCGTCCAATCCACTTTTCTGTGAGCTTTTGGCCTGTAGGAAACACACCCCCTAACTGGAATCGCATTTGATATAGATGGGTGGTGACGTTTTGAGCAGATTGAAAGTATATAAAAGATTACTATCGGATGAGATAGTCTATATTGAAACGCAACTTAAGGCAGCATACTTTCTCGCGTACTATCTTATTTTACGAAGTACTTAATTTAGAAGCGTTCAAGAATCTGAGGTACGACCGCGAGACGGTTACCCGCGTTTCGCGCCGCTAAGCGCTTATTCAAGGATGCGAGCATTCATCAAGATGTGGAAAGCGGATGCAACAAATGGGTGGGCAGATAGAGCGGTAAGGAGACCAAAAATAAAGCTGTGTCTTTTATCAATTCTTTGTGGTGTTTTAGACTCACTTCTTGTTCTATTGAAGAGCCTTGAGATGTCGAAGTGCAGAACTTTGCAATTGAACCAAGCGATCTTTATCCCATCAATGCCACAAATGAAGAAAACAAGAAGCTCTGATTGATCTCGGGAGGATTGAACCAGCGTTGGGAAAGATATGATTGTGAGTTCTTTATAGGGTCCTGTGAGCAAACGCTCCAAAATCTTACTCAGCGGGAAGACAGCATGGATAGTCCAAATGATCACGCTCCGGCCTGTGGCATAGTCCCGGACCAGTATCTGGCAGTCTGCACAGCTGCAGCAGCCCAGTAGCTTACGGCCGCGAACAGCGAGGAATATAATGGTCGCTGGAAGTACTCGCCAAACCAGACACTTCTACGCCAATGAAGGTAAGTGAAACGCGTGATCTGCCAGTCCCATGTCCGGGAACTCAACTCGCCCTTGACTAGCTTTTCCACCAACATGCACTGGAACGCTGCCTGGTTGGTACTGAATGCAATGTGGGGTCGCATTAGAGCCGAAGCATCGCCTATAAGAAGAACCTTGCCGTTGGCGAACGAGGCTTGCGGCGACCAATAGTCTGTGATGAGATGAATGAAGGGGCTGGCGATCTTCTCTATCACTTCTAGATAGGGTGGGATGAAAAGAGAATGCGCCAACTCTCGCTGCCGGGCCCAAATGGAGGCGCGTACCTTGCCAGCCGGGACGGAAGTGTGATGATGGATGGCGTCTGCATCAGTCATAACGTCGGCCAGGCCGCTTGGGTCCTGGTTCGTGTACCAGCAGAAGTTCAGAAGCCTGAAGCCTTCGTCAATGCTACCTAGCTCACCTGGAATGTTGTATCTAGCGAGCGGATTAGCAAAGTGGCCTAAACACTGGCTTGTACATGACGATGGCCGGTCTGCCTGCCTACACAATAACGTGGCCGCCTTTCACAATAGAGTAGGTGATGTTTGCTCTGAACAGCTTCCGTGTCTCCTCCGACACTTGATTTTCAGGGACAACTCCACGCCACGCCAAGTACCCAGCATATCGACGCTCAGCGACACCAGGGCCGAGAAAGGTCTTGCGCACGATCGAGTTCGGCCCATCTGCTCCAAGTACAAGGTCCGCAAGAGTCTCCACGCTCTTTCCGGCGGACAAGTCCCAATAGATCACCCGGACTTGTATGCCAACAACCTCAATCGACGTGACTTGTTTACCAGTATTGTATACTGCCACCGGACCATCTTCGCCATCGTTGATCTGCGGTGGACTTTGACTGTACTCACTCTTTAGCCCGTCAAAGTTCGCGCGTAGTCGGAAATAGAGCGCGTCCCAGCTCGTCATCAACCGCTCAGCCCTCAAAAAGACCGAGATTCGACCTTGAGCATCAACTGACTGGAGGCACACGCTCGGGATGCCCAACGGGACGTCGCCGAGCCGGTCAAACTTCTTAAGAAAGCAGAGCACGTCGGAGCCAGCACAGACGCCCGCCATGTGGCTCACCGGCGTCGAAGTGGGACTTTGCTCGAGGATGTGGACGTTGGATCCCAGGCGGTGCAGCATTATGCCGTGCATGAGACTGGACAGCGAACCCCCAATCTGGACTCAGTCAGCCACGTCTCCAGATGGTGGGCGATGCCCGGCTCTTACAATAATCACATGCTTGGGAATCGGCGGAGAGGTTGTGGAAGGCATTTTGGGGTGAGATAGATGGTTCGATCGGTACAGAGCTCGGTGGTAGGGTCCGAGAGAGATAGTGACAATAAGATCTGCATCTCAAGTGCTGCATATATACTATCGCAGGCCCCGGTCAGGTGCCAGCGTCGCAGTGCAATGTCCAATGACGGACGCAGCAGCCCCACTGCAACCCCCCGCCTTCTACTGTGCCTCTCTTCCTTGTAGGCCTCGAGTCACCCCTCGTTGCAATCGCATCAATAAGTAAATGCCATGTTCCAACAAGCCTAGTCTCTTTTTGTAATTGGATTGAGGCCTGAGGGTGTGCTGTTATTACAGGCTGGCGTCACGTTCTCAATGGCGGCAGTATATATTCTAGTCATTCTCCCTCCCATGCCCATTCTGCCATCCTCCATCATCCCTACTTCGCATTTTCCCCATCAACGACCCATAATGTCTCGTTTCCCAGTCATACCATCCGAGGAATTCGACTCTTCGCAACAGCTCGTCGAAGCCGGAGTCCAAACAGTCTTCGCCAAAGTACCCCAGCTTGACTACAAAGACGCAACCGGCAAATTCTACGGTCCCTACTCATCTATCTTGTACGTATCTGCGCTGCGTCACGGTCAAACAGACTCCGTAGCTGAGAATCTACTCGCAGCTACACCCCCGAATTGATAGAACCATGGTTCAAACTCGCCTTTGCAGTTACCGGGCAGAAGCGATTTACTCCCCGTGAGCGAGAGCTCTCCATTCTCGCCGTGTTGGCCGTGTACGATGCGCCGTACGTGCTCTACGCGCATTCGGAGATTGCTGTCGTCGCTGGACTCTCCAAGGACCAGGTTCAGCAGGCAGTGCAGGGGAAAGCGCCCGATAACCTGAGCGAGCAAGAGGCTATGTTGCCTCAGTTCTCAGACGTTGCCTCAGTTCTCAGACGTGCCAACGTCGCTAAGCCCCTTCGGATTAGCGCCCTCGCTAAGCCCCTTCGGGTTAGCGCCCTGCTGACTTCGCAGCATACGGGCGGCACGTCTGAGTGCAAACCCCTGTAAGATAGGTTGATCTGCGTTAATTTGATGACAGCTCGCACAACTTGCCTCGTTAACTTTTGCAAGTCACAACATTCTTGTTTGCGACGCGATCATCAATGCACAACATGTAAATCATAATGTATGTGAACTTGTGATAGTACTTTCACATATGCTCTATCTGATGCGTCTAATTTAAGTATTAATAAAATTCTGCAAGATCGATAAGTTGCGTCGTTGCATCATCGAGTCGACTGCGTGCAATAATTCGAGTAGTCGAACAGCGCGATCAAGAATATGCTAGCTTCGATTTTTTGCTCTTGTCATCAGATATTTCATGATCATATCATCAACTGAACTTAGTTGAACTTGTATCATGTTGTGTGATGAAGATTTGATTCAAATGTTCTTTTTGATGATCAAGAAAGCGCGCTAAGTCGTTTTGATAAAGCGTTTGATAAAAAGTTTGATAGAGAATTTGATAGAGCATTTGATAGAAAGTTTGATAAAGTGTTTAATCGAAAGTTTGATAGAAAATTCAGTAGAGAATTCAATAAAGAATTCGATAGAAAATTCAATAAAGCATTTGATAGAGAATTTGATAGAAACTTTGATATTGAGTCATGAAGAATACTTTCTATTGAGCTAATTAGCATTTGTTATGAAGCATGTATGAAGCATACTATGAAGTAAATCATGAAGCGAATGATGCTTATTCAAACGTGTCGCATGAAGCATGTTTTAAAGCGAGTAGAGTGATGAGTAGATGATCGAATCGATAGCTGAGTTGATAGCTGAACATGTAGATAAACGAGTAGGTAGAATGATGAGTAGAATGATGAGTAGAGTGATGAGCATGTAGAATGATGAGTAGAGTAGATAGACGAGTCGATAGAAATCGTAGAATACATAAACAGAGCGAACAAAATGTAATTAATTCAATAATACGCTCATACTTTATTGCATCAGGTAAGATGATCGACAAAGTTCGATATTATTTCAGATTTAATGTCAATCAATTTATCTTACAGAGGTTTGCACTCAGACGTGTCGCTCGTATGCTGCGAAGTCAGCAGAGCGCTAACTCAAAGAAACTTAGCGATGATGCTAACTTGAAGAGACTTAGCGACGTTGACACGTCTGAGAACTGAGACAACTCAGACGTGTCACTCGTATGCTGCGAAGTCAGCAGAGTGCTAACTCGAAGAGACTTAGCGACGTTGACACGTCTGAGAACTGAGGCAAAGGCTATGACTCGCTTGTACGCTGCGAAGTCAGTCAAGACTAGCTTGAAGAGACTTAGAAAGAGCGCTAACTTGAAGAGATTAACGACGCTGACACGTTTGAAAACTGAGATAATATGATAGCATCAAAGATGACTAATGATCTAGTTTGAATGCTTTAAGCAATTATGATCATGTTGAATTAAAAGATGAAGAAATACTACTTTTGAACTTCATTCATCTTTTGAATCTGTTGAAAAAGCAGTTGTAAAGAGAATATTAAATGTTTCGAAGCAAACAAATAAAACAGAGTCGTGAGATAAACAGTTTAATTTGAAAAACATCAAGTATCTTCTTAAAGATACTGTCTTATTTACTGATCTGAACTCACGACTCAAACATGATACACAGCATTGATTCAAGCAGATCTTGAGTATCAACGATAACAGTTGAAAGAACAAAATTGATTCTGAAATATATGATGAAAAGATAAATGAAAACATGATCGAGAAGTTTGTAGACTTTCACGACGATGATTCAGATGTATATAATCTGTCTTACGTTGTAAACTGAATAATCATACTTGATGATAAAAAGATTTCACACGACTCAGATACAAAAGTATTCAACTATGCAAGCGAGTTTGAGTTTGAGCTTTGACATAACGATCAATCTCGTTTGATTTTCGACTGATGTATCAACTGAAACTACATGTATTTTTTGCTTTGCAATCAGATTATTATTCATTGCTTTGATTAATCAATTGAGATGACAAAGATGTTGAAGAAACGTAATGAATGAAAAGATCTGAAGAATATACTGTTTCATTTGCAGAATAACAACAAGAGAAAGTTCATCATCGAATTGATCAGTTCATGAATTCGCAAAGATCTCAGCAATTATATCACAAATGATGAAACTTCTTTCAAGCTCAAAGTATCAAGAAAAGACAGAAAGATATGAATGTTAAGAAATGAAATCTTAGTTATCATTTTGAATTGCTTCTTCTGTGTATCAGCTAACTGATTGCTTTCATTCAGATCAATGACATCACTCGTGCAAAGCGTTTAAAGAACAAACGTAAGAAGCATTTGCAGAGAGACGAATCATACATACTCAATCTTCTTACTCATTGACGATGTTATCATGAGCAGTGTAAAAACTTCACTTGCATTTGTTATCATCAAGATATAAATCATTCTCATGAAGTAATAAAATCGAAAATGATATGATATTGAGCAACAGCAATCATGAAAGATGACGAAGAAGTTGACTGCAACAATTCTTCATTCAGTCTAGTTGTTGAATGACTTCATTCATTCTCAAGAGATGAAGATTCATTGATGAAATTGAAGTCTTCATCAACATCGACAGTTTGTAAAGTGAACTAAATTTTAGAGTTTAGCTTAAGTGACATTCGTCGCTTAAAGTCAAATAAAATTCGAATTTAAGCTGGTCTCGCTGAGCTGAGTTCTGCTTTTGTCGATAAAATCTGCGTTCGTTCATATGTCGCTGAACTGAATTTCGCTTTTGTCGATAAAATCTGCGTTTGTTCATATGCGCTGAACTGAAGTTAAATTCGACTAATTCAGCTAACATATTTATCTACATGCTCATCATCTTACTCGTTCATCTACTCATCATTCTAAATGCTCATCATCTTACTCGTTCACCTACTCATCATTCTACATGCTCATCACTCTACTCGCTTCATTTACTCGCTCATCTACTCGCTCATCTACTCGCTCATCTACTCGCTTTATCTACTCGCTCACCTACTCGCTTCATCTACTCGCTCATCTACTCGCTTCATCTACTCGCTCATCTACTCGCTCATCTACTCGCTTCATCTACTCGCTCATCTACTCGCTCATCTACTCGCTTCATCTACTCGCTCATCTACTCGCTTCATCTACTCGCTCACCTACTCGCTTCATCTACTCGCTCATCTACTCACTTCATCTACTCGCTCATCTACTCGCTCATCTACTCGCTTCACCTACTCGCTCATCTACTCGCTTCATCTACTCGCTCATCTACTCGCTTCATCTACTCGCTTCACCTACTCGCTCATCTACTCGCTTCATCTACTCGCTCATCTACTCGCTTCATCTACTCGCTCACCTACTCGCTCATCTACTCGCTCACCTACTCGCTTCACCTACTCGCTCACCTACTCGCTTCATTTACTCGCTCATCTACTCGCTCATCTACTCGCTTCATCTACTCGCTTCATCTACTCGCTCACCTACTCGCTTCATCTACTCGCTCTATCAATCTTTCTACCAAACGCTCTACCAAATTCCCTACCAAACGCTCTATCAAACACTCTATAAAACGCGTCGATCGAGCGCATAAAACACGTCAAACAGTGCTTCAAACAATGCTTTCTACTGAGCTTTCCACTGAGCTACCTACTGAGCTATCGATCGAGCTATCGATCGAGCTTTCTATTGATCTTTTGATCGAGCTTTCTATTGATCTTTCTACTAGTGAGCTTCCGATCAAGCCATCTACTGAGCTATCTACTGAGCTATCGATCGAGCTTTCTATTGATCTTCCGATCGAGCTTTCTACTGATCTCTCTATCGATCTTTCTACTGACCTTTCTACTGAGCTATCTACTGACCATTCTACTGACCACTCTACTCACCATCCTACTCATCACTCTACTCACCATTCTACTCATCATTCTACTCATCATTCAAGAATCAAATTTGTTCTCTATCGAGCATCAAACATGACTTTATTGTACATTCTTCATGACTCTCTTCATGACTCTCTACATAACTTTCTACATGACTTTCTACATGACTTTTCACCAAGCTTTGAATTGCTTCGCAATCAAGAATCAAATTTGTTTTCTATTGAGCATCAAATATGACTTTATCGAACATTCTACATGACTCTCTATTGAACATTCTACATGACTTCATAGTATCGAACATTCTACATGACTTTCTACCTCATTAGTTTATTCATTAACTTTCTCACTAACTTTCTCATTAACTTTCTCATTAACTTTCCCTGAATTTCCCAGCGCATATATTAAACTGTGTAAATAGCTATTATTTAAATAGTCAAATTAATTATTAATTATTCAACGTTGCGACTATCAATGCTACAAGTGTCAGAATCGTGTTTGTTGAATCAAATGACAAAGGCGCATACTGCGCTCATATGAATTTTATGAATGTTAGAAATTTTAGCGCTTTTATGAATATGCATCAGCTAAAAGTGACGCAAATCTGAGACATGAGATTAAATGAATATTTGAAATATTGATCGCTAAAAACGCTAAAATCTGTCTTTGCCACTCTTTACAAATTGCAGATGAAGCAGTCAGTTCATCGCAGACACTGTTTATAGTATGACATCATCAACTATATTCTCATCAAAGTTGATGTATGCAACAACATTTAATTCATTAATATGCACATTGTAATTGAACTCATGATCTAACTATTGACAGTAGCAATAGATGAGTTCAATCGAGACGTGTTGTCAAATGCGTCAAAATTCTTGTCGTCACTCAAACAAGCAGTCGACGTCACATGAAGAATCATCAGACGAAGAACTCTTTGAAACAAAACTACATTATCTTCAATGTCATTTCATCATCAACAATCATCTTCGCTCATTACTGTCACTTATTTGACTGATGAACTCATCTTTACGTTTGTCAATTAACTAATTTCTTCATCTAAGTTTGAGTCTTTAATCTTTGATATTCAAATCTTCTCAATCTTCATTGTACATCAGATAGCAACGACTATAAAATCTAAGCAGTCTTGCACTTATGATAAACTCAGAAGAAGCAACGATGAGTTTAAGCGTAATTGACATGCTATCAAAGAGTTTCAAATGAAGATGAAGAAGATAGATGCATAGTCATATATCTCTTGAGTTACTCATTAAGTCATGACAAGAGCGAGATAAATGACGACGACAAGATAAAGTTTGTAAACTCTGAAGATTGCTTCAACTTGAGATATATAGCACTTTAACAATCATTACTCTCATTTCATAAGAGATTTAAATGATCGCATCTTGAGTGACAATAGCTAGATCATGAGAATAACGATGATATTTGTTCAAGTGATTGATTTTGTTTTCTTTATGATTTAGCTAAATATAATTTATATGATTTACATATCTTAACTATTGAGCTCAAATTGAAGTCAATAACTTCTGAATAAACATGATTCATCGACTTTGCGATTGACATTTTTTGATTCATCTTGTTACTGACATTTCATGCACAGATAAACAGTCAAGCGTAAAGAATCATTACAATTCATCATTGCTTTGTACAAGTTATATAAAAACACTAATCAAAGACTTATAAATAATGCAGCGCGTATGCTCTTCATGTGAGATGAAGATAAATCTCATCAGCGAACTTGAATGTCATCTTCATCACTGTCATGTTCGCTTGCATGATTGATCGCGAAAGATTCTCTGACGAAAGTTATTATCATCATCAGAATCATCATCATGCGATTTGATGCAACTCATCTGACGCGATCATGAAACTGCAGAATGAGATTCAAACTTGAATGATTCTCATGATGAGAGCGTTCAGATGAACATCAAAGACAAAAATCAAGAATATATGTTAATAGATGATTTTGCAGAAGAGCACATGAACATTGAAGTGAATAGCGCTGATTTGAATCAAAATATGAAACATATATCATCAAGAATCGAAATGATACAACTTCAGACTGAACTTCTCTTCACATCATCAATGCTGCAAGTTGAAATCTTCATCAAGATAACTGATTGTGATGTTGAAACAACAGTCAACATGTTAAAAGAAGTATCAGAGTCGTTAAGCTTGAATTCTCAAATGATCAAGAATATAAACAACAATCAATATTATTCATTTCAATGCAAAGTAGATTATGCATTCACTCACTGACTTCATTAAATGAAGATTATCAAAGACAGTGTTAATCGATTTTTTCAAGATTCGCGTTTATGAATCTTACATCAACATGTTAGCTTTCATGATGTGAACAAGTGATTGATACTTCTACATCAGATTTCATATGATGTTGAAAATGATGAATGACATTCTTGAACATTTACAGTCAAATTCAGTTACAAAGAAGTTCAAGAAGAGCAGCACTGCATTTTGTATTATGACATCATCGAGACACTTCGATTCTTGTTGAATCATTCATCATTTCAAGATGAGCTGATCTACGCACTCGTTTGACATTATAATGTCGACAACTTTTGAATTTACGACAAGATGCATACTGCTGATTGATGATGAGAAACGCAGAAGAAGCTTTCTGATGATGTTATCATGATATCACTATTAATTTTCATCAATAAGATAGTCTTGACTGAGCATTGAAACAATCTATCTGCATGATTTATATATCTAACGATAGAGAATCTAAATCGACGCACAAGACATGCTCAAAAACGGTCGAGATTGATTCTTCTGAAATTTCTTCTCATAGTTGATAATAACGATGATGATATCAAGTCAAAGATTTGATACATGATGTTATCAATCATACTCAAGCGTATGTTAAACATGTATCATCATGCATTAATACATGATCTCACATGTAACAGTTATTGAAGCTATGTTCAGAAACGACATTTCTGTTCTTTGCGCGAACAATAAGATAAGACAATGTTATTCGATAATCATCGAGTTCATGATGAACTACGAGAAACAAGTATTAATCATAAACATCAAGATGAATCAACAATGTTCTATCTGTCAAGTATCATTTCATGAGCGTGAAAATTTAAACAAGACATGATCAATTTGAATGCATGCATTCACTAGAAATCAACAGAAACAACAAAGAAAGAACAATATGATTGAGAATGACTTTGCTTAAATACATTCAGTGAAAAACTTTACATGATCACATATGTTTATCAATATTCACGAGACAATGATGATAAATGTGTTACATCAACTACTTAAGAAAATCATCTCGTATTTGATGTTATGACTCAGTCAGATCATCAACGAGAGTGTTTGTACAAGTCAAAGAAGAAAAGAAATCAGATTAGTTCTAAATGATGCATCAGAAACAGCTCAGCTGAATCAAAGATTTCGCGTCATTTCATTATTTAAAGACATGAAGAGATTTGTCAAGTACAGTACGATTAAGTAATGAATTGATGCAGATCGAAAGTCGATTATATGTCAACTTATATCAATCATCGCATCGCTTCTGATCATGAGAGCATCTGTAGCGATTAACTTCGCTTAAGCAGTGATAGACTTCATGATACTTGCTCAATATTATTTGCATGACGAAGAAACTCTTCGATATCTTGAACATGCGCTTTTTCGATTGAACAAGCTAAAGAATGTTTTTCGTCATTTGCAATCTGAGCATTCAGATACAGACATTGATCATTTCAACATTTCAAAACTACATGCAATGACACATTATGCAAGTCAGATTCAAAAATATAATAGTGCTGATAATTTCAATACAAAGTACAGTGAGATTGCACACAAGCATTTAATAAAGATCTTTTTCGATTGCATCAACAAATGAGAAATGTTTCAAAGATAGTTATTGCATCATAATACTTAACATCTAAATCTTCTTGCGATGAAAGATATTCTTCTTTATAGAGATACAAGACAAAGCAAGATCAACAAGCATGCATTGACTGCTATGATAACATGATTCAATCATGTCTTTAATCTTCATAAAATTCAAGATGCATTCATTCACAAACAATGCAATCAAATACAAGAGACAAAACTCAATTTAAAGTTATGATGTCATGCATCAATTTTAGTCAAGATTCTGAACATAGAGAAGCTTCTTGATGCATTGACAGTCTTCATGCGTAAGTGTTGCAACATAGTCGACAAGAAAGTTGTATCAGATAGAGAGTTAAATAAAAAGAAAAAAGACTCAATCTGAGTGAAATCATACTACGTAAGCGTTCATGAGTCACTTCAATGCTGAAAACGAGACGAAAAAAACGTTGATGACTTAGAAAATCTTGTCAGTGATAGAGTATACTGCTCATTGAACTGACAGAAAAAGAAGAGAGTTTGAAGACGTGACTATGTTCTGATTCAGAAGAGATCGAAAGAAGTGACTGAAGTCTCAACTTTGCTAAACAATTGACTGTCTAATCAGCTACGACTTATTCTTTTCATTATAAATTCGTTGCATCGAGACAACAAGAATAATGAGCTACGACACAGTCACATAATGATGCTCTCGTTGAACTACTCAAATCTTGCAATGAGAAAACTTAACATGCTGTGCATGAAATGATTGAGATAAAGCATTGATCTAAAGATAACGTCAAAAATTCTCGTTCTTTCGAAGCTAGTCAATTTTTTCATTTGCATACAATTTTGAGAAGTGTGCATGTTGTATCAGCAAATGATATTTCTAGCGAGTCAAACAAAAACAAGTTCTTTTACATTAACAACTTCAACGACTGAGATTCATATAATTCAATATACAAGAAGAATTTCTTGCATAAAGAGACAAGAGTAGCAGAATACTACTTCAAATGTAAAAGCTGAAGATATTTGAAACTGACTCAATCTCATCGCAGACAAAAATCAAACAATGTATATGTATTATATTTATATTTCAGAGCATATACAGAATCATTGAAGTCAACGATGCTACAAGACTAACGAACTAAGTAATTAAGAAATATAATCATCTCTTGACTTTGCTCAATCAAATTTTTCTTGATGAACAGAAGTCTCAACTATGAACTGATGAGAGTTAAAGTCAGAGTTTAATCTCACAAGAACTTTGATCTTATGAAATATATGTAGCAAACAAAGCTTTGCTTGTTGCAAGAGTATTATCAGCTACAAATTTGATATCATGAAGTCAGTCAGTTAAAGTCAACTGTATCAATGAATTGATTTGAAAGAAAATTGACTTGATGATCGCGAGCGATTGTATTATAAAAGAGTGTGAGTGACTCAGTAGTAAACTCTAGATAATTGATATGTATTTCATAAATTTAGTTGAGAGCTTAAGCAGTAAGTAAATCACTGAAAGCTGATATCAATTATCACATGAACAAGATGCAGTGAGTGTGACATCTAGACTGATCGCGTCGAGTCGAGTACTCGACTCAAAAAGTGTTGAGTTAAGTTGAAATTTTTTTGAAAAAGTGTCGAGTCGAATTGAGAAGTTGAATTCGAGAACTCAAATCGAGTTGAGAAGCTTAACTCAACAACTCGACTCGAAAACTTGACTCAACTTGACAAGATATTAGATAAATGTAAATAGCTTGATCAAACAGTCTTCATGATTCTCTTCATGACTTTATATCATGTTTTCTTGTCATGACTCTCTATCAAAGTCAAACGATCTTCATGTTTTTCCTTCATGTTTTTCTCTATGTTTCTCTTCATGTTTCTCGTCATGACTCTCTTCATGTTTCTCTTCATTTTCCCCTTCATGTTTTTCTCTATGTTTTTCTTCATGTTTCTCATCATGACTCTCTTCATGTTTCTCTTCATTTTTCCCTTCATGTTTCTCTTCATGTTCTTCTTCATGTTTCCCTTTATGTTTCTCGTCATGACTTTCTATCAAATGATCTTCATGTTTCTCTTTATGACTTTCTATCAAACGATCTTCATGTTTCTCTTTATGACTTTCTATCAAATGATCTTCATGTTTCCCTTTATGACTTTCTATTAAAAGATAATGCAAAAAGATAATGCAAAAGTCAAAAACCGGAAACTTTCTATATTTAACTCTTTTGACGTCAAGCTCAAGTTCTTGACAAGTCAAGTTGAGTTGACTCAATTTTCAGTCGAGTCGAATCACGTCAAGTTGAAAATATGAGCAACTTAACTTGAATCAGATTGAAAATGTGAGCAATTCGACTCAATCTTGATTTGAGTTCAAAATGTTAACTTGAAACTCAACTTGATGATCAGTTTAATGACATCAATCAAATTCTGAAGTTATGAATCATTAATGCTAAAGTTTTTTGTGATAAGTGCAGTCATTAGTCACAGACATGAAAATATTCAACAAACATCAAGTTTTCTCTTTAGTATAATGAATGCATTGTTGAAGATGTCATGTAAAGAGTATATACACTACAAATGATCAATAAACAGAGTGAAAAAAGAACTCAGCATTGATGAGTTTGAATACATGCAATTGAAGATGCGAATATGAGATCAGATGAGATTTTTTCAGCTTATAAAATGAAAGCTAAATATAAACAAATCAAAAGAAATCATCAGATCAACATTTGAAGTCATATATCATGAGTTTCATATTATATTCAACGATGTCGCGAGATCAAGAAGTGATTCTATGTTAATGTTCATGACACAATGATCAAATTACAATGTAAGAAGATGATTCAGAGTCAGAAAGACATGATGAAACAATCTCAAGTACAATTCTTCATCATCTTCTCAACTGAAGACATATTCACATCTTTTAAGTTATGTTGTCTGCGACGAACGAGATTTCAAGAGATCTCAATCAGTATCAGTCAGATCAGTCAAAATTCTCATAATACAGATCAGTTGCAATCTCAATTGTAATATATGTTGCAGATCACAAGATCTTCTTAAACATGAATCAATGAAGAATTCGATTTGCATTGATGACATGAAATACAACAGATTTATAAAGCTGATTGAGAAAGAGCTGAATTACAACTGTGTCACAGATATGATGATATACGATTGAGCTGAATTCGTAAGAATATATATCAGCAACGAGCATGAATGAAAAACAGCATTGAAAGAAATGCATGCAGAAGAGTTTATTCACTTTCTTTTTACAATTCAGTCTGCTGTGAACAATGATTGTAGATTTCAGAATTCTTGTGATACTTGATTCAAGCAGCTGATCATTGAAGAAATTATGTAGAATGCTCGTAGAGAACATGTTCATGCTCAAGACTTTCAGTATAAGATGACATAGTGAGATAATGTCATAATTGAAAAATCTCAAGAATCAATGACAAGACTTATAGTTTATTCAACATTGATAAAGATTCAATGAACTTTTATCAAGATTAAATGAACTATTCTTAATGCTTGAAATAAGATAAATTTCTCTCTTATCATGAGAAAAAATCGTTCGCAATCTGACATTCTTTTTTATTCTTCTTCTCAATTGTTTGTTGCATAGATTTTGTCAACGATCATACATTGTTGAATCACATCAAATGACTCTTGTCTTGAATGCAACATGAAAATACATCAATCTTTATGATGATGAGTTTATCAAGATACTAAGTGACATTACAGAAAAAATGTCATCACACGAGCAACTTCAAAACATCATCATCATCAAAGTGCAGCGCAGTTGAACACACAGAGATTCACAATGACAATGAGATTGCAACAGACTCAAGCGACAGTGATTTTGTGAGAGAAATTTTCAATGAAGACAGACGTGTCATTCTTGAAGTAATAACTCGCTTAAGAATTCAAAAGAATAGATGATTAATTTGAAAAAAGGCAGAATCAAATGCTGTCAGAGCATTCAGTGAAAGTATCTTCGTGAAATCATCACGACATTTCAAAAACTCGACGTATGCAACATTGAACAGCTTAATTCTTTTCAATCAATCAATAATAGATATACTAGAATTGATTTTAATGATGATGATGTCAACGATGCAAACTGAAAATCAATAACATCATATTTATGAGAAAAGATATCACGTTGAACTAAATGCAACTTCATAATTGATCATGAGTCAATTGTTAAAGTTTGCACTCATTATTTACTTACGTGAATATTGAGTGATCATGTTGATAACAATAGCAGTTCATGATCAGACTTCAAAAAGAGATGACTTAATGAGAAAATAAAAGAAGTGTGAAAGAATATCACAAATCATCTAGACAAGAAGTCAGATCACAAATGTTCTGAAGTAAAGAACATTTCAATGACGAGAGAGACTCAAAAGATAATACACTCAGATCTTTCGTTGCGAATAAAACTCATAATAAATAGATGTATGACATCTTTGAGACGTGATGATTTAGTGTACTGAGTTAAATATGAATCATAGTCGAGAATGAATATGATTGACAGAAGCAATTCACAAGAAAAGAGCGAAAGAATTTAATAAAAAGTCTGCTAAATAATGATGATTTTGCGTGTGAAAAGATATGTACTAATCAAAGATTGCAACATCGTCTAATGTGAAAAGACTTTTCAAGACAGATTCTGCGCAAGAATCATAATGAATGTATTGACTCAGAAGATTTACTGCAAAGTCAGAGATGAAATAACATATCAAGAATACTTGAAGATATTCTTTGATTCACTTTCTACTAATGTCGTTCTCATCACAGTGACAATGATTGCTCATTGTATATAAGAATATGAATCAGAAGAGCACAGATTAAACAAGTTTGAGAAATTGAACGTGAAGTGTAAGTGAACATTTGCATATATCAATGATTAAAGTGATTGAAGCGAAGCTGAACTTGATAACATGCAGTGACATGAATGCACATCAATGCAACATGAAATCAACAAGCTTGCAAGCATCAACAATCAATATTGAAGATTCTGCTATGTTGTATCAAGTAACATATTAATAATGATGATATCAAAGTAATTATGAACACTCAAGCTGTATTCAATGTATACATCAATTGTTTTGATGATCTCTCATTATATGAGTTAAAAAACAACGTGCAACTCAATTTAAACGCAAGTCATAAGAAAACATTCTTGAGTTCAGAAAGCATTTTCGCCTCTCAATCTTTGAGACTAACGTCGCTTGTCTTTGACGTAGTGTTATCAAATGAAGCTTTAGATGTGAGAATGCATCTCATCGACTATGAATGATGCGTGTCTGCGAGACTAGCTCGCGAGATTAGATCGAAGAGATTAACGAGTGAATAAAGATAACGACTTGACAGAAGATGAAAACTCTGCGAATTCTCGCTTTTGTTTCTTAGCAATTAGTTCTATCATCAATAAAGTGCTATCTTATTATCTTCTACTACGCAGTTTCACGTAAAGAGATCTCGTCATCTCACAGTTCTAATTGCTTCATTTGCATGAAGCTGCTCAGTAAGAGATGTCGAACATGCAGCGACTCATCAGAAGTTGCATGATCAAAAGAAGTAATAACTTCTTTCACACTGAGAATTCATCGTTTCATCAGAACAGATCTGAGAATCATGCATTCAAACATGCAGATGAGAAATTCAAGTCGCAAGAATTTAATGAACAAATAGATCATATCTTTTGATGATTGACAAGCGAAGTACGCAAGCAGTTAAAGAATCTGAAAACGCAGAACATACTGCTTGCCTTGCAACTTCGCGTATCGAAACTCAAGCGAGAAACTCGATCAATCTCTGATCATCGACATCAACATAGTGATGATCACTATTGAAGTGATGCACGCAAGCGTGCTAATTGATCTCGCAAGTTTAGAGAGCAGAGCATCATGAACTACAACTTCTTGATGTTCTGACTGCAAGACTGCAAAGACTTCATAGTCACGACGTCATCTGATTTCATCATGAAACAAGAGAAGCTGCGATGATCTGCATCATACTTGTCAGAGAAGTCTTGCAATCAGTGACGAGATCATGTGATGAGCATGCACAATCATGATGAGAAATTCAACTGAAAGTACTACACTGAATACTTGCATGCTAAACTTAGCAATTCTGAAATTTGCAACTTTCAAACAAAATATCAACTTGAAGCTGCAAAGCAGCAAGTCGATCAAAGCATCGCGAATTTCAAACAGTATCTCATCAGACTGTACGCAGATCTGAACTATCATATATTCAATGAGACTCACATGATGTACTTGCGAATGAAGATTAATGAAATCATCATGAATGAGTTTCTTTGCATTTTATACATCTTTATCAATTATGTCAATCTGCTAAAGCATCTTATAGACATTGACTTGCATTTGCAAGACACTGACACATTGTCGAAGTTACATTCGCAGCAAAGTGAAAGTGCAACGTCTCAGAAGAGTTTTCAATTCTTGCATGAAAAGACGAAGTTTATCGCTGCAATGAAGAATTCGAAGTTCTTTGCTTCAAGCACGCAGTCTAAAGACAATGTGATACTTAAGTTCAGTGAATTCAAGTAAGATGCTGCTTCATTCAATCTTATGTGCTGATCATGCAAGAAGCTGAGACACAAGATTGATAATTTGATGTGTCTTAACTACGCATTCAGATAAGAGACTTGCAATCATGATGAAGAGACGAAAAAAGAGAAAGTCTGATGTTTATCATCGAATCATTAAATATAACTACGAAAAGACGATTGTCACGTGCACTGATGATGTCAGTATTGACAAATGTCTCTGAGAGAATGCGCGAAGCTCACTGTCTTATTGACTCTGAGATCGAGCGAAACTTTATATCACAATCATGAGTAAAAGAGCATGAGTTATCGAAGAATCATGCAACTTTGAAACAGATTCAGACGATCAATGATCGTTGAATTCTCTGCTATGATATGCATCAGATCGATATTGAGTTGATCAATCACAAGAAAGTTCGCAAGAGCTGAAACACTGAGTTTCATGCTGTGAACATGCAAGAATATGATATGATTCTTGACTACTTGTGATTAAATGAGATCAACTCGAATATTCGCTGACGCGAGCGTCGCTGACGCGAGCGTCGCTGATTATATCGAGAAAACAGCATTCAGCATGCAAGACAAATACAAGTTAGTCTGTGCAAGACATTGAAATTTGTCAAGCTGACAATGCTTGCAGCTAAAAGAAGAGAAGAGACTTATGTAGCTCTGCTTTATCAGCTGCTATCTACAGATGACTTATTACAGAACGCAGATCATCAGACTGCAAGATGCGATGCGCTTCAAGCGAAAGAATCAGAGATACTCTCTGCTATTCAAGATTTCAGAGAAGTATTTTCTGAAATTCTTTCTGATAGTTTGAATATGCATGATCAGATGAAACATTTCATTGATCTGATGAAGAGCAAAATGCCTTGCATTGAGTCTATTTATAAGATGACACAAGATGAGCTTGCTGTGATACGAAACTATCTAAACAGCGCGCTAGAGAAGAAATGAATTCATTCATCAAGTAGTTTTGCAGAAGCATCTGTGTTGTTTGTAAAGAAGTTGAACGAAAGTCTTCATTTATGCATGAACTATCGTGATCTCAATGAAATAACAGTAAAGAACAATTACTCATTGTCTTTACTGTCTGAGACGCTGAATCGCTTTGCTCATGCGAGACACTTTATCAAAATTGATATTCGCAACGTCTATCATTGCATTTGAATTTGCAAGAGCGATGAATGAAAAATGACTTTTCATACACGCTATAATCAATTTGAGTATCAAATGATGCTCTTTGAACTGATAAATGCTTCTGCGATCTTTCAGTTCTATGTAAATCACGCGCTTAAGTCATTCATGAATATTTGCTGCGTGATATATCTGAATGATGTCTTAGTATACTCTGAGACGAAAGAGCAGCATTGAAAGCATGTGCATAAGATTCTTCGCGCGCTACTGAAATATCGACTGTATGTTAAGCTGTCGAAATGCACTTTCAATCGTGACGAAGTTATCTTTCTGAGATTCATGATAAAACGAAGAAATATTCAGATGAAACAGTTTCATATCAACGCAATCACTAGCTGATCTGAGTTCAAGTCTGCAAAGAACATTCTCATATTCTTGAGATTTGCAAAGTTTTATCAACAATTTATAAGAAAGTTCTTTTCAATCATCGCGTCTTTAACAGATTTAATCAAGAGTGCGAAGAAGAGAACGATGCATTCATTCTTCATAATGACGTCGAAAGTAAGAGAAGCTTTTGAAAGATTGAAAACAATCTTTGTCAATGCTCTCATTTTGAATAGACTGATCGCGTCAAGTAGAGTACTTGAGTTCAAATCGAGTATTCGACTTAAAAAGTATCAAGTCGAGTTGAAATTTTTTTGAAAAAGTATCAAGTCGAATTGAGAAGTTGAACTTAAGAACTCGAATCGAATTGAAAAGCTTGACTCGACAACTCGATTCAAAAACTCGATTCGACTCGACAAGATATTAAATAAATGTAAATAGCTTGATCGAACAGTTTACATAGTTTCTCTTCATGACTTTCTATCATGTTTTTCCGTCATGACTTTCTATCAAACAATCTTCATGTTTCTCTTCATGACTTTCTGACTCTATCAAAATTAAATGCAAAAAGATAATGCAAAAAGCGGAAAAATTTCTATTCTTAATGCTCTTGACGTCAAGTTTGAATTCTTGACGAGTTGAGTCGAGTTGACTCAATTTCTAGTCGAGTCGAGTCGAATCAAGTTGAAAATATGCTCAACTCGACTTAAATCGGGTTGAAAATGTGAGCAACTCGACTTCAAGTCGAGTTGAATTCAAAATGTTAACTCAAAACTTGACTCGACGATCAGTCTAATTTTGAAACACTATGATTGAGATGCAGATCTTCGCATGAAGATTGATGCATTAAATCGCGAAGTCGAAGACGTGCTTAGTCAAAAGAGCAAGACTGATCAATGACATCTCATTGTATACTATAGTTATAAGTTCAAAGAAGCTGAAGTACGATGAGACACGCACGACAAAGAGCTGTATGCTATAGTTCTTGATTTTAAGAATTGACAACACTATCTTCAGAGTAGCAAGCGACTCATATGTGTGATAACAAATCACAATAATCTTTGTTACTTTATGATGATGAAGAAGCTCAACGCATGACAGATGCGCTGAGCTGAGAAATTAGCTGCGTTTGACTTTCATATAGAATATCGCAGAGACAAATTAAACTCTGCGAATGCATCATCAAGAAGACTCGACATCATGAAATTGAATGATAGTGAGAAGAATAATGATTATTTTCTATCTACTCTGCGAAACAAACTTCGTAATCAGAAATGTCAATCTGAGCTGCTAAAGAATGAAGAAGTTTCAACAGCAATCAAACTCGCAGCATTGATGATGCAACTGAATGACATAGTCATTGCAGATACTCAAGTCATGTGTTTGAATGAGAAAGTACTCGCTAAATCTTGCAGAATTTTAGACACTGCGTCATTTCAACTTCTGATTCATCAGATTATGAAGTTGAAGAGATTTTATTTGAAGATGAGTGAATCAATGACTGCATGATTACTAAAGTTACAATAAAGAAACGTCTTTGTTGCAAATAAGAAGTGACATCAACAATTTGCATCTAGAAAGAATGAGCTTTTGAAATGAAGTATGAGAGATGATGAACTGCTACGTCGTGATCTCGCAGTTTATGTACTCAATGACTCTGCTACAAGAGATGAAATTCTGCATATGAATCATGATGATCTTGAAGCAGATCATTTCGCACATGCTCATATCAAGACTGCGATAAGAAGAAAATATTACTGGTCAAAAATGCTCAAAAAGATGACGAAATATGTTTGCATCTGTTCAGATTGTCAGCGAGTGCAAGTGCATCATCATAAGCTCTATGAGAAGCTGACGTCTATATCTTCAGAGAGCGTGAATTCATTTTACACGATGATCATGAATTTCATAACAGACATGTCTTTTGCGAAGAATTCATACATCGAAAAAACAAGTGATGTTATATTGATAATGATAGATAAGTTAATCAAGCACGTAATTTATATTTTGATGATCAAAGATCTGAACGTTGAGAAGCTTGCAAATCTGCTATGATGAGAATTCGTATCTCAGCATGAAATGATGCGAAGCATTATATCGAATCGAGACTCACTGTTTATCAATCATTTCTGAATCACTCTATGTTGACATCTTGAAGCGAAGCGAAAGCTAAGCACTGCGTTTCATTCGCAAATTGACGATCAAACAGAAAGACAGAATCAGATGCTTGAGCACTATCTGCGAGTGTATTTCAATTATAAGATGAATAACTGATCAGAGCTTTTGTCAATGACGACGTTTGCATATAACAACAGCGTACACGCTAGTATCAAAAAAACTTCACATGAACTTTTAAAGAAATACACTGCGAGCTTTGCAAAGACATCTGAGAACAGAGTTTTAAAGAGAGAGACATTCTTGATTACGAAGTGAGCAGAATGACTACGAAGTATCAGAGAACATTTAATGAAACTATGAAAGTGAGTAGCAGAGCAGCAAGCAAAGTATTATAATGCTCATCATAAAGCTGCAATCTTTCAGATGAAAGACAAAGTGCTTCTGCAAAGTATAAACATTTGTATGCTTCGTTCAAAGAAGAAGATTGATCATAGACAATTAAGATCATTCAGAATATTGAAGAAGATCAACATGCAAGCATATAAGCTTGAATTATCTGAAAGATATGATGCAATTCACTCAATCTTTCATGTCTCTTTATTGAAATTCTGACACTCGCGTGACGAGAATTCGAAGTTGCAGATCATTCTCATAGAAGAAAAAGAGAAATGAGAGATAAAGAAGATACTTGATCAGTGAATCAAGAAAGAAAAGATTGAGTATCTAGTTCAATGAGCTGATTCGTCTTTCTATGAAAACTTCTGAGAATCAATGAAAAATCTTAGCAATGCGAAGAAAATCATTGAGAACTACGAGACAGAAAGGCAAGTACATCAGTTGACTGCAAAAAAGTCAAAGGAAAAAAAGAGAGACAGATCATGTAAGAATAACGATTGAGAGAATATCAAAAGCGTAAAGACGCAAGTCTAAGAAGTTGATATTAAACTACAACTACAAAATTTCACGTAACATATATCTTCTAAAAAAGAAGATGACGAATGTTGCAAAAGAACGAAGAAAAGAAGTGATCAATGATCGCGAGCGAGAACGTTGAAGTGAGAGAAAAAGCTATTTATTCATCAGTGAATCTCATCATACATTGCTTGCTTCAGTTGATACTTACGAGATGAAGATGAAGCGACGTGACAACGATGAGAAGTAATGAAGACGAAAGAGATGAGAAGTTCTACTCAACTGTTAGATATGATCTTTCATGATTGAGAGAAAAGCTATTCACTTTCTCATTGTCAAAGACGAAGAGCGAGATGAGTCTTGATGTGAGCATTGAGATGATGAGTCATCGCTTGCGCAGCGCGACGCATCGACAGTTGAAGATGACGCGAGACTAAATTCATCACGCAATTGTGCTTTTCTTCGAAGCAGTACTTGCATTTGCGAGCACGCTCGATGAAAACACGACACGTGTGAGTCATCACTGCGCTCAGATGATGAATGCAGCGACAGCATCAGATCATCTGATCATCACGATTTATCATGCGTTAGCAATTATCGAAACACGCAGAAATAAATATGCATATCAAGAGTTGTGAGTTCAATCATCAACGCAACAGACGCGAGAGAAGCAGAAGAAGCAGACGTGACAGACATCACAGCGACGACGACGCGAAGAAGAACATACATCTCAAGAAAATGAGCAAACTTCGCGAGCATGTTAGCATGATCTCAATGAGTGCAAATGCTGCTACTTATCATGATAGTGATGATGATGATGATGTTGATACTGCTATGTCACTCACATTAACTCATGAGCTGACTTGCATCACAACAACGCTGCAACGAAAGAAACTCATATCATGAGCTGCAAGCTATGCAAGATATGCATAGCAGATCTCATGCTTCATCAGTTCAAAAGAACAGTATTCACGAAAGAGTATGCTGAGACAAAACAAGAAGAAAAGAAAGAAAGAAAGAAAGCAAAGCTAAAGAATTGATATCAACAATCTCGCACTAGCTTTGTTTATGCTTGTTAACATGATCAACTCATGACACTTCTACACAGATGCTAGAACGTTGAAGAAGTCATTGCTACGCTGTCAGCTGCAAGAAGACAATACAATGCTATGAAGATTCAGAAATCAAGTCTTTAAGAGAAAATGCAATTGTGAAAACGCATCTCATCGACTATGAACGATGTATATCTGCAAGACTAGCTTGCGAGATTAGATCAAAGAAATTAACGAGTGAATAGAAGTAGCAACTTGACAGAAGATGAAAACTCTGCGAGCTTTCACTTTCATTTCTTAGCAATTAGTTCTATCATCAATAGAATGCTATTTTATTATCTTTTACTACGCAGTTTCACGTAAAGAGATCTCGTCGTCTCACAGTAGATATCACAACTCATAACTAAATCTTTAATCACTGATGCTGTATAAAAGAGATTGATTGAATCAAACACAGAGAATGAATCATCAACTGATGATGTTTAAGTCAGCAAGAAGCAAATTCTTAGCAAGAGATTTCACTCTACATTGTTATTGAATAAAGCTGTATGTATCACAACTTGTTACTAAATCTTCAATCATTGATGCTATGTAGAAGAGATTAATTGAATTGAACACAGAGAATGAATCATCGACTGATGATGTTCAAGTCAACAAGAAGCAAATTCTTAGCAAGAAATCTCACTTTACATCACAAACTAAAGATCAATCACGTATCATATTGCAAAGCAATGAATATGAGTTCATGATAGCACAACAGAATGATATCAAGTCAACAATGATTAAGATCAGCTGAAGATGAAAGTTTGATGACTTGTGAAATGCTTTAAACATGAAGAAGAATGAACGTTTGTGATATAAAGCAGACAAGACAGACAAGATTCTAAGTGACGAGAAGAAATATGAAAGCTTCGTGCGCAAGATGAGAAAGAAAAGCATCATGAACATAACTTGCAAAAAGAAAGAAATTAGAGAAGAATAGAATTTAAGCACAGTAATCACTATAATCAAATGTCAGAAACTGAGCTAAACTAGAGATACTATCAATATAAATGACTGATATTATTATTACTTTGATAGAATTTAGGTACAAGACAATACATCAAATAATGTACAAGATGAAAGACAAAGAATGAAAGAAAAGAATGAAAGCTCAACTTTTATATACATGAATTGAGCAGAATCAAGACTAAACAGTAATTTTATGACTTAAGATTGCAAAGATTCATGCACATGATTGAGATGATCAAAACAGAATTGCTGAAACTAAATTAAGATGATAATGATTAAATTGATGACTTGATTCATTGAACTGCAAAATAGATTCAATGAATCAAGATTATTTAAAACATCAACAATTTATGTTTTAAATTGAATTGATGATCTGACATCATGACAGTAACTTCTTTCTTCAAGACTGAGCTTCTGCAAAACAATGAAAAAAAACAAGATGAAATGAGAAAGAATCAAAGATGAAGTCAAGAATTAAACAAGAATTGATATGAACGCATTTTAATGTGATGAGGCACAGATGAAACTGAAATAAATCTGAGTCACATCTGAGTCAGATTTGAGCAAGATGTCTGAAAGATGAAATGAGATGAGACGAGATGCATTTTAACGTGATGATGCACGAGAAATTGAAACACATCTGAATCACATCTGAGTCAGATTTAAACGAGATGTTTGAGTCAGATTTAAATAAGATCTGAGTCAAATCTGAACAAAAGAAAGACAAAATGCAGTTTAATATGATGATGCACAAATGAAACTAAAATACATTTGAATCACATCTGAATCAGATTTAAAAAAAATGTCTGAGTCAGATTTAAACAAGATCTGAGTCAGATTGAGATTGAATCAAGATAATGAAGATTGAACTTAAAGTTCTTGACATTGACATTAAAATATCACACATGATAATACATGTGATTCTTCAGCGACAAAATTGATGAGGTGATATTCATTGAGTGCTTGCTCACAATTATTCAGAAGATGAAAAGACTTTTAAGTAAAGAAGTGATTTTCTCAATTGACATAATACTTGAGCAGAAATGAATTATAGCATTTATCACGCTTGAAGTTTAGTATGCTGTTTACATATCAAAATCTTTCATCATTCTCAATAACAACGAGTTCTTAAAGCTTCTGTTGTTGATTTGAAAGAAGATTACTTGCAATATGACTCAGAAGAATGACATGAAAGATTGAATGAATCTTCATAAATGTTGAAAGATTTAACTCAATGATCAGAGAATTATTCTTGAAGACATGCTTGATCTTGAAGAAATCAACGTTATGATCATCTAACTTGACAATGAAGTGAGTGATGCTGAGATTACGAGCATTCAGTCAGACTTCATCTTCGACGGAGTATTTAGAACAAGAACGATGAAAGAGATTAACATTAAATTCATAAATGATCTGAACTATAAGCATTTCATCACGTAGATGCTCAGTTAGTTTCTTCATCTTCTTAATGAACTCTTTGACATTAATTAACTTGTTTTGAACTTGAGACGTAAGATTCTTGAACAAAGATTCAGAAGACTTGAAGTTTAGACGTAAGTTCTGACTTAAATTGATCAAGAAGAATGATGTTAAAGTGATTGATGATGATGCATTATTGATGATGAATTCAACTTCAGAAAGTCATTTAGCTCAGTCATTCTGCATGTAGTTGACGAAGATTCGAAGATAATGCTTCATGACAGCATTGATTCTTTCGATTTGATTATTGATCTTAAAGTGATACATTATTGATAACTTAGCATTTATCTTCAACATTTTACACATATGCTTTCAGACATTGAAGATGAATTGTGTATCTTGATCAAACATGAAAAACTCAAGTAAATCATGATGTTTTCAAACATGAGCATAGAAGCAGTTGATAACTTCTTCAACTTTCATAGAAGTGATGAGAATTAAATGTCTCATTTTAATAAAATGATCAACGAAGACTAAAACATATTTATATGTGATATTCATGAAGATACTGAGTGATAAAGAATTTACATAGTTCATGAAGACATCATGTTAATGATGTTTGAAGATTGAAAGAAAATACAATCATTCTTGAGTTCATTGTCTAAAGAGCTTAAAACATGTGTATATATGACAGTTTCATACAAAGTGTTGAACATACTTATAAATGTTTAATCATCAGTAGACTCAACTGATCAGTTCATAGCTTTTTGCTCTTTCTGAGTGATCATCAACAACACTATCATGAGCGAGCTGAATGATACGAAAACGTAGTTTATTTGAGTTGAGCACATACTTTCTTTCTTGAAAGTACAGATGATTCTCATGTTCTTCACATTCAACTAAAGAAATCTTGTTGTGATGTTATGCTTCATTGCAAAGTGCTTCAATTATCTGAGTTGCAAATTTGTCATTGATTTCGACTTGCTTTCATAATGTTTGAGTGAAGATGTCAGCAGAATCTTCATCAAGATTCAGAATGTCTTGATCTAGCTGAGACTTGACATCTTCAACGTCAAATTCTTCGATTTCTAGATTCATGAAAGTTAGAATTTGCAAAGATGCTGAAATAATTGAGAACAGATGTAACTGAACTGAATTTAGAATGATGATTTGTGATTGAAGCTTTATGACTTTAATGTCAAAGATGTTGAAGATGAGATTTTTAACAATATTAAAATCTAAAACATTAGTTTTCAGAAATGTTTGATGTTGATATTGATGTTGAGAATTGAATATATTCTTCTCTTTAAAAAGATCTTCTGAGCGACGTGTCAAAGCATTCAACTTATCATTGATCTTGTTGAAATGATAAGTAATGTGATAGTTGAATCTAAACAGAAACTCACTTCAATGAACTTGATGATAATTCAACTGCTTAGTTGACATGAAATACTCAAGATTTTTGTGATTCATGATCATCTCAACAAAATAGATAAAGTTTTCAAGCTCTGATCATCATTTCTTGAAAGTGTAAACAATGATCATAAGTTCTTTATTGTAAATCTCATAGTTACACTCAGCTGAATTATGCTTCTTCAAAAAGTAAGCGACTGAATGAAGAATCTCGTTCTCATCATATTGAAAAAGAATGTTTTTGAACATATAGTTCAAAGCATCAATTTCTATCACAATTTTGTGATCTAAATTATAGTGATGAAGAATAATCTTAAAAGTGAAGACTTTCTTAAGAATGTTGAATGCAATCTGACATTTCTGAGATCAGACAAAGAATACATTTTTTCTGATGAAACGAATGAGTGAGATAGTTATTCTACTATAGTCATAAATGAATCTTTTATAAAAGTTTGTGAAATCTAGAAAACTTTGAATGTTTTTAACGTTGATCAAGATGAATCAGTTGACAATGATGTTTATCTTAAAAGAGTTCATCTTGATCTCTTTGATGATGATTATCAATTCTAGATACGAGACTTGAATGATGTAAAACTCACATTTGATTATATTCATTTGAAGATCTGCTTCTTGCAGCTTTTGCAGAATGAGCTTGACATGAATTTCATGCTCGAGTTCATTAT
>JAABUO010000535.1_pt1 | contig 70674 bp, 64 predicted proteins | sample 5559291 | NCBI WGS metagenome assembly JAABUO01 (sample SAMN10711878, study PRJNA513372) | rock metagenome | isolation source: Antarctica rocks | place: Antarctica: Victoria Land, Finger Mt sud
GACTAGGAAAAGAGGGCGCAGCAAGCAGCGCCCCTACGGGTTCTTCTATAACTTCTTCTCATGTACCCCTATTATTGGGGGCTGGGGGAATTTTTCGGACTTTCTGTAAATCTCCAAAGAACCGGCACTTTCGATGCCGGTTCTTGATAGGCTTTTACTGAACAGAATTCTATTGAACGCGGAAGCGGATGAAGCCATAGGAGCCGGCGGGGGTGCCGGGGCCGGTGGCGGCGGGCAGGCCGGGGAGCGTCACGGTGACGGTGGTGCTGGCGGCCGTATAGGTTCCCCGGTCGGCATCGGCGACATTGGACAGGTAATTGGTCGGCGCGGTCGGCAGGGCAGACGTGCTGAGGGCATGCGCGATTCCCGAAGCCGCGCCCGCCGTGCCGCTGTCAGTCGGCGTCAGGCCATTGTAGGAAGCGGCGTCAAACAGAGTGCTTGTGGGGATGACGTCCGACAGCGTGACATTGGACGCCGGGCCGTTGGTGTCTAAGAAATAGATCGTGTATCCCAGCTCGTCGCCGGGCTTGACACCTGCCACAGCGCGGATGCCGCGCAAGTACGTGGTGTTGGGCGACGGCCAATGCGTGTTTGCGTCGTCGGTAGAGCTGGGGTCGTTGTCGAAGCCGGTCTGGTTGACGCCGTTGACGGCGGTGATCCGCTTGACCAGCAGCAGCGTCGGCGCTCCCTGAACATTCAGCGTGGCGCTGGTAGGGCTGCTGCTGCCGCCGTGCGGATGCCGGTCGGGTCGTTGTTTTGAAGCGCCGTGACGTTAGAGCCGACGGCAACTAAACCAAGCTCGTAGAAGCCGGACGGATGCACGACATTCGCCCGCAGAGTCACCGCCCGGCAGTTCGCCAGCGAGACCGGAGACTGGGGATGAACTGAAGGCAGCCAGGCGGACGCGCCCGTCAAAATGTTCCCTGTAAGCGTGACACCGTCGGCCCACTGAATGTCCATGTCGCCCTGGTAGTTGCCCGTCAGGCGGTTGCCTTGAATGACAATGTTCCGGTTGCCGATCGCGCCGTCGCCATGCACGAAAATAGCCGACCCGCCGTAGCCTGCCCGCCCGCAGCTTTGGATGACGTTGTTGCGGACGGTGACGCTGTGCACATAATCCGCCTCGCCCCAATAATATTCCGGTCCCAGGCTGACCGCCGACATACCGCAGTTTTCCAAACGATTGTTTTCAATCAGGCCATTGTCCGCTTTGGCGAGAATGCCGCGCGAGCGCGTGTCCCCCAGCCGGCAGCCGATGATCTTGTAGCCTGCGCCGTTCCCGTGTGGGTTGCTGAGCTTCGCGGGCGTCGGCACGCCATAGTCTTTGTCCAGCGTCACCGTCGTGGTTTTGTCGCCGTTGTCTTTGACGGCCACCACGAACGCTTCGGCAAAAAAGCCTTTTTGATCGGAAATGCGGACCATTTCGCCGGCTTTGACGCTGCCGGCATCGCCGTCCAGCGTAACCGTCGTGCCGGACGCGCTTTTGATCGTCTGGAAGCCGCCATGAATGGCAATGCAGTCGTCCCAAAAGACGCCGCGAAACTCGCAGCTCTCGATGTCCGGGCCGGGGAACGAGCCGGTCATGTGCATCCCGTCGGCGGCATTTGTGACCAGCGGCCCCTCAGTTGCCCCGGCCGGGTGCGGTCCGAGCGCCCAGATGCAGTGCAGGTAATGGTTGCCCCCACCGCCGTCCTCGCGCAGCGGCGCAAAGCCGTTCCGCATCAGCGTCACGTTCTTGATCATGCAGTCGTGGCTATTGCGGAGATATACTTTGAACGGCGCGTTTCCATAACGCCCGACCAGCCAGTCGCCGGCCCCAAACGGACCGTCCATCTTGGCGCGGAACGTGCCGTCCGGCAGACGCGAGTAGGAAATGCCGTAGAAGTCCCCGCAGCCGACTTTCAGCAGGCGCGTCTTGGCATCAACGATGTTCACATCGCCGCCTAAAAAGCCTTTCTCAGCGGCAGGCGGCACTGGGTAGCCCGCATCCGGCTTCCAGTCACAAGTGGGCTTGCCTGCCGCGTCTTTGCCGACTGCGACGACGCGCCCTTGATACGCCGTCACCTGGTTCTGCGACAGCAGCGGCCCGGCGATGGTGACATGAGTGCAGTCAATCAAATTAATGCCGTCGTGCATCCACGCCAGATCGGTCAAGATCAGCGTGACGCCATAAGCGCTCAGCACTGCGTCCTTCCAGCCGTTCAGCGTCAGCGCCGAGTGCCCGGCATTCGGCAGGAAATACACGCCGGGCCGAATGACGATGCGCCGCGCCCCGCCGTCATAAGCGCCTTGAACCGCCGCCGCCAGCGCCTCGGGATGGGCCGGATCACCCACGGTCACGGACACCGGGGGCGAGGCAGCGCCTGGCAGCGCGGCAAGCAGGCAGAACGCGAAGAAGACAGCGAGAAGTGACTGGGCCATCATGGAAGCTTTCTTGGAAGCCACAAAAACCCCCTAGCCCCCAATAATGGGGGAACCGGAGTAGAGTTAGGATAGCCTCTCTTGTTCTTACTCCGGTTCCCCCATTATTGGGGGCTGGGGGGAATCTGACTCTGAGCCTTATTTATAGCCCGGCAGGAACTCGGCTTCGGCGTCGAACATCTCAAGCGTCATCCTCTTGATCTCCGCCGGGCTGCACACCGCCGCGCAGAGCGGGTCCAGAAGCAGAGAGTAGATCGCCGCTTCTTTGGAACGCTCCACCGCCGCCATTGCGCCCATCTCGTACATGCCCATGTTGGACGCGCACACCGCCGCCATCTGCGGCGGCAGCGCCCCGTAGCGCGTGGGGCTGATGCCGTTGCCGTCAATCATGCAGGCCACTTCCACAATGCCGTTTGCCGGCAAGTTCGTCACCAGAGTTCCCCCGCCATCCACTGAGTTCGGGACGTTGCCGTGGATCCGCACCGGCGAGTCCTTCTCCCGCGCCTCGATGATCCACGACCCGTACTCCCACGAGCGCTCCTGCTCCAAAGAAGCCTCACCGCTGAGCATTTTGAGGCGCGTCTCGTCGGCGTTTTTGCGCCACGTCGGCCAGTTGTCGGCATAAAACGACGTCTCGCCGTCATAGCCCGAGCGCGTGTAGCGCTCGATCAGGTCTTGGCGCTTGCGGTAGTAGGGCAGGTACTCCGACAGATGCCCACTGCTTTCAGTGATGAACGCCCCGAAGTGGAGCATCATGTCCTTGCGGACAATGTCGGAGTTCTCGCGGCCCTGGGCGTCTTCCGGGCCGTACACGTCGCGCTCGGCCATCCCCATGAGCTTCGGGTACAGGCTCTCGCCCTGATGCTGAAGCTTCGTAAACCAGGCCAGGTGGTTGATGCCCGCGCATTCCCACGTCATCTCGTCGTAGGGGATGCCCGCCCGCCCCGCCAGCAGATGCCCGGTGCCCTGAACCGAATGGCACAGGCCGACCACCGGCAGGTACGAAGTGCGGTGGGCGGCGAGGCACATCATGGACATGGGGTTGGTGTAGTTCAGCACGATTGCTTCGGGGGCGTAGCGCTCCACGTCTTTTAGGATGTCCAGCCAGACGGGGATGGTCCGCAGGGACTTGAACAGGCCGCCGGGTCCGATGGTGTCACCGATGCACTGGCTGATGCCGTACTTGGCGGGAATGTCGTTGTCGTACCGAACGCAGGCCGTGCCGCTAACTTCGACGCAGCAGATGACGTAGTCGCTGCCGCCAAGCACTTCGGCCCGGTTCGTAGACGACTCGACTTTCCACTCGGCCTTGCCCTGCATATCAAGAATTTTTTGGATCAGTCCATGCATGGTCCGCAGGCGGCTTGCATCAATGTCTACCAGCGCGATGGTGCCGCCCTGGTTACCGGGGATTTGCAGCACGTCTCGGACGAGGGTGGGGGTGAACCCGGAGCCTGCGCCCATCATCGTCAGCTTGATAGGCCGGCGCATCGTGCCCGTCAGCCCTTTGGCCTCGGCGGACTGAGAGTGGGCGGCATGGCCTGCCTCCACCTTGACTGCTCCACTTTCGGTTTCTTCAATGACGTCTTCCGTCGCGTTCTCCATCGGTGCGTCCGCGATATTGGTCGGCATGCTGTTTCTCTGCTTTCTTGGCTTTTTGCGCCATTATAACAGGCCGCTGAAACCTTGTCAACAGAAAAACCTTGTCAACAGAAGGTTCGGAGGGATTACCCGCTGCTTGACAGGCCGCTGCTAGACTGCTATACTCACTTAAAGTACCAACTTAGTCGTTTGGAGTTTGCACCCCTGTGATCCGCGATGAAACCGCCGGCGAAAACCGCATCCCCGTCCCTGCACTACTTCCAGCCGCCATCGGGTCCTGGAAAGCGTTTCTCCTCGGCGCGGTTTGCGTTGCGATCTCGGTCTACTTCGTGACGGAAGCTGAAGTCGTACTGTCCACGGTGCGGATCGGCTACCTGCAGCTTCCGCCCATTGCCGTCGCGATGCTGCTTCTGGTGCTGGCTCTGAAAAAGCTGCTGCCGTTCCTCAAACTCTCCTCTTCAGATGTCCTGCTGGTCTACTGCATGACGGTTGTCGGGGTGATGGTCTCCTCGCACGGCGTGGTCGAAAAGATGGTGCCGGGCCTGATTTCGCTCAATCAGTTCACGAACGCTTCCAACAACTGGCACGGCTTGTTTGACCCGCACATCCTGCCGCGCATGGTCGCTTATGACCCTGGTAACGGGCATTTGCAGCCGGTGGCGTCGGACTACTACAACGGGGTGCCCCGCAGCCGCTCTGTGCCGTGGACGCTCTGGGCGCTGCCGGTACTCAACTGGGGGGTGCTGGTCTTTCTGGTCCTGTTTGCGTTTCTCTGCCTCACCGCGATCCTCCGTAAGCAGTGGGTGGACAACGAGCGCCTGAGCTTTCCTCTGACCCAGCTTCCGATTGCGCTGGTGGAAGGCGGCGACAAGCCCCTGCTTGGGAACCGGCTGACTTGGCTTGGCGTGCTGCTGCCGCTGATCGTATTCGGCGTGAAGCAGGCCCACCAGATCAGCCCGCAGGTGCCTGACATTCCCCTTTCTTTCGTGCTGAACGACTCCCTGCAGTTTCCCCTCAGCGCCGTGTTCTATACGCCGGTGACGATTTCGTTTGCGGCAATCGGCTTGTTTTACCTGCTTCCCGTGGACATCTTGTTTTCTCTCTGGTTCTTTTTTCTGCTGACCCGCGTGCAGCAGCTTGTGTTCATCTCGTACAATGTCCCGACGCCAGGGATGCCGACGATGCCGACGCTGCTGTTCACGGGCTACCAGACGCTGGGGGCGTACTTCGTGATCACCGGCTATCTGGTCTGGACGGCGCGGGTGCATCTTGCCTCGGTCTGGGCGGTCGTGCGCGGCAAGGAAAAGCAGGTCGACACGGATGAGATTTTGCCGTACCGGGCCGCCGTGATCGGGCTGTTCGGGAGTCTGCTGGTCGGGACGGTCTGGCTGTGCCTGATGGGCATGTCCTGGTGGCTGGCGCTCGGCGAGCTTTTGGTGTATGTGTTTGTGATTGCGCTGGTCCTGGCCCGCTCCACGGCCGAGGCCGGAATGCTGATGACCGAGACGACGTTCCGGCCCGTAGACATCATTCGGATGGTAGCACCGCTGCATTTGCTGGGGACGGTGAACCTGACCCTGCTTGCGTTCTGCGACAACCTGTTCACGCGGGACCTGCGCGGCCTGGTGCTGACCGGGATGCTGGACAGCGCGAAGATCAGCGACTCGGCCCAGGTTCCCCGGCGCAGGCTGGCGGGGCTGCTGAGCGCGGGCGTTTTCCTAGCGTTTGTTCTGGCGGTCACATTGAATATCTGGTTTCCGTACCACGAAGGCGCAAACAAGATGGACGGATATCTGGAACAGTACAGCCCCATCTCGTTTTGGAGCGATTACGGGCACTACATGGTGCCGTCGGGGGCTGACAACACGCAGCAGCCCTGGCAAATGCCGGTGGGGGCGGGGCTGGGCGTCTTAGTGACGCTGCTGCTGATCGTGATGCGGGCGGCGTTCTTCTGGTGGCCGTTTCATCCGCTCGGGTATGCGCTGGCCGGTTCCTGGACCACGATTGTGTTCTGGTTCCCCTGCCTGGTCGCCTGGCTGTGCAAGACGCTTTCCCTGCGCTACGGGGGGCTGTCGTTCTTTACAAAAGCGCGTCCCTTCTTTCTCGGCATGATTTTGGGTGAGTTCTGCTGCGCGGTGCTTGTCGTGCTGCTGCACATGCTGTTTAAGACGTCGCCCCCGGCCTTTCCCTGGGCTTAATGTTACTGTTTTCAAGGAGTCGCTATGCAGTTTCGTCAGGTCCATTTGGACTTTCACACGTCGGAAGCCATCCCGGACATCGGGGCAAAGTTCACGAAGGCCCAGTTTCAGGAGATGCTGACAGTGGGCCATGTCAGCAGCATTACTCTCTTCTCGAAGTGCCATCATGGATGGGCGTACCATCCCAGCAAGGCCAACGAAATCCACCCACACTTGGGTTTTGATCTTCTTGGAGCGCAGATAAAAGCCGCCCACGAGATTGGGGTCCGCACGCCGGTCTACCTGTCGGCAGGCCTCGACGAAAAAGAAGCCCGGCGGCATCCCGAATGGCTCATTCGCGACCGCGAAGACCGCACCAACTGGGTGGACAGCTTTCTGAAGCCGGGCTTCCATCAGCTCTGCCTCAACTCGCCGTACCTCGACAAGCTGATTGCACAGATTGAAGAAGTCGTCCAAAACTATCCCGCCGCAGACGGCATCTTTCTGGACATTGTCGGTGTGCGTACCTGCCTGTGCCATACCTGCCTAAACGCCCTGCGCGAAGCCGGGTTGGACCCCGAATATCCGAAGGCCGTTGCCGCGCTGGGCGAGCAGACCTATGCCCGGTACACCCGGCGCGTCCGCGAGGCGATTGACCGGGTCCGGCCCGGCCTGCCCGTCTTCCACAACGGAGGCCATCTGGTGCGCGGGCGGCGTGACCTTGCTCGCATGAGCACGCATCTGGAACTGGAGTCGCTGCCGACAGGCGGCTGGGGCTACGACCATTTCCCGCTGTCGGCCCGCTATGCGGCAACGCGCGGGATGGACTATCTGGGCATGACCGGCAAGTTCCACCTAAGCTGGGGCGAGTTCGGCGGCTACAAGCACCCAAACGCGCTGCGCTATGAAGCCGCCCTGAGCCTGGCCATGGGCGCGAAAGTGTCGGTCGGCGATCAGCTTCATCCCTCGGGCCGGATGGACCCGGCCACGTATGCGCTGATTGGAACCGCCTATGCGGAAGTCGCCGCCAAAGAAGCCTGGTGCGCCGGAGCCGTGCCGCTCGCCGACATCGCCCTGCTGTCGCTGGAAGCGGCTACTAGGGGCAGCGGCAGCGAGGGCCAGACCGCCAAAGTGGGCCATTCCGATGCCGGGGCGGTGCGGATGCTGCTGGAAGGCCATTTTCTTTTCGACGTGGTAGATTTAGACGCGGACTTCGGGCGCTACAAAGTGCTGGTGCTTCCCGATGCCGTGCGGGCCGCGCTGCCGCTTGCCGAAAAACTTGCGGACTTCGTGCTGGGCGGGGGCAAAGTGCTGGCGACCGGCACGTCAGGGCTGACCGAAGACGGCGCTTCCTTTGCGCTGAGACTGGGCGCGAAGCCGCTTGGCGAGAATGCATTTCAGCCGGACTACTTCCGGCCCCAGTTTGCGCTGCCGGGCCTGAGCTTCGCCCACGCCGAAGCTGGGGAAACTTCGTTTGTCTGCTACGAGCGCGGGCAGAAGATTGAGAAGGCCGAAGACGGCAGGGTGCTGGGCAGCCGGGAAGACCCGTTCTTTAACCGGACGGCGGAGCATTTCTGCTCGCATCAGCACACGCCGGGAACAGGCATCGTTGCCGGGCCGGGCATGACCGAAGGGCCGGACGGCATTTTCATCGCCTGGCCGATGTTCGCGGAGTATGCCGAGAAAGGCAGCTTGTTCCTGCGCGGAGCCGTGGCCTTTGCGCTGTCCCGGCTGCTGGGGGAGGCGCGGACGCTGGAAACGAGTCTGCCGGCTCAGGGGGTTGTCACGCTGACGGAGCAGCCGGAGCAGGGACGCTTTGCCCTGCATCTGCTGTATGCGTCGCCGGTCAAGCGCGGAGCAGACGTGGAAGTGATTGAAGACATCGCGGTGCTGCGGGACGTGGCGGTTTCTGTTCGCCTGCCGCGGCAGATTACCGGGGTGTCCGCCGAGCCGCAGGGGCAGCCGCTTCCGTTTACTCAGGAAGAGGGGTGGGTGTCTTTCACGGTGCCGCGTTTAGAGTGTCACCAGATGATTGTGCTGCGCTACCGGTCTTCGGAGTAGCCGTCGCGGTTGATGGGCGGGGGCCAGACGCCGTGCTGATCGGCGGCTTGATGCATGCGGGCATACTGGGCGGCAAGGCGCTGAGTTTTGCCATTCTGGTGGCGGCGGAGCAGGAGGCGGATCAGGGAGAGGGGGCCGCAGAAGAGCAGGAGGTTGACGAGGGCGTCGGCGCTGTTGCCGCGGAGGTCTTGGAGCAGGCCGGGGGTGTTGTGGGCGGCGACGCGGTCCAGGAGGCTCCAGGCGAGGTGGATGAGGAGGGCGGCGGCGGCCCAGAGGAAGGATTTGCGGGGGGCGAGGAAGGTAACGGCGACGGGAAGGATTGTCCCGCCAATGAGGAGGCCGAGGAGGGAGCCAGGGGGGTGGGTGCCGTAGGCGAAGGGCTGGTGCCGGAGGGCGTGGATGAGGGCTTCCCAGTCGAACAGGAGGCCGAACAGGCTGCCGCCGAGGAAGGTGAGCCAGCGGGTCCAGGTCCAGCAGGCGGATTTGTCCGGGCGGCTCGGGGTGGTGGGGATGTTCACAGTGTCTTATTTACTGATGAGGACCTGCTGGGAGGTGGGAAGAGTAATGGGCTGGGGAGCGCGGGCGAGGAGGTCGGTGTAGACTTCTTCGAGGCGGAGAACGTGGCGGTCCCAGGTGAAGTTTTCTCGGACGTAGTTGTGGAGGTGCTGAGGGGTGAGGGTGTGACGCCAGGCGCTGTTTAAGTAGCCGGCGACGGCGTCGGCGAGGCAGTGGGGCTGGGCGCTGTGGGCGATCAGCCTGCGGTCGAGGGGAGCGAGTATTTCGGGAGTGGCACCGATGGGGGTGCCGATGACGGGCAGGCCGCAGGAAAGGCTCTCGGTGGTGACGAGACCGAAGCCTTCAAGCGCCTGGGTGGGCAGGACGAAGAGGTCGGCGGCCTGGTAGTACGACACGAGCTGCTGGGCGGGGATGAAGCCGGCGAGCCGCACATGGTCTTGTAAATGCAGGGTCTCGACGAGGGACTGGAGGCGTCCGGCTTCGGGTCCAGCACCGCCGATGACGAGGCAGGCACCGGGGCAGCGCTGGGTGATCTCGGGCATGGCCTGGATGAGCTTGTCGAGTCCCATGCGGGGGGCAAGCCTGCGGATAGACAGCAGTATCTGGGCGTTTTCAGGCAGTCCCAGCGAACGCCGGATTGCCATTTTGCCGGCAGTCTTGCCGGGAAGCAGGTGGAAGGCGTCGGTATCGGTGCCGCCGGGGGCTTTGACGATGTTTTCGGCGGGGTAGCCTAACTTCAAGACTTCCTGGCGGGACTGCTCGCTGAGGACGACGGTGACGGCGCTGCGGTGGAGGCTTCGGCGCTCGTCCTGGGCGCGGAGGAGGTAGCGCAGGTGCATGGTGGCGAGGGCGGCGGCGCAGGCGGCGGCGGCTTTGGGACTGCGGAGGGTGGCGCGGCAGTCTTCGAGTTTTTTGCGGTCTTCGAGGCGGCCTTCTTCGTGCCAGGGGCCATAAAACGACCGGACATGGGGCAGGTCGCCGGGAATGACCTGGAGGGGGCCGACGGCGCTGTAAGCGAAGTGGGTGTGGACGATGTCGAACGTGTTTTCGGCCAGGAGTCCGGCGCAGGCTTCGCGGGCGGCTTTAACATAGCCGGCGGCGCTGTCCGGGGACGCGAAGCGAACGATCTTTGCACCGTTCAGGGTGGTTTCGGAGAACAGGTTATCTTTCCCGGCCCGGACAAGAAAAGTAATGTCATGACCGCGCCGGACAAGTCCGCCGGCAAGCTCCCGCGCAACGAGGCGCGATCCGCCGGCATGGTCCTCAAAGACGAGGTCCGCAAGAAAGAGAATTTTCAAGAGTAGTCCTTCACTCCGCGTTTCACTGTTTTTCGCTCGGTTAACGTCTGTTTAAAGTCCGCTTGCTTATTCTAACACACATTTTTGAGAATCGCCAACAAACTTTTGTTCCCTGAGAAATCCAACTCCTAAGATTTGACAATAGGCCGGGCCGGGGAGCCGGCAACGGTCTGACCGGGCGGGACATCGCGGGTGACGACGGCACCCGCCCCGACAAACGCACCGTCGCCAATAGTCAGGCTTTGGTTGGTGCGGGCCAGAACAATCGCGCCGGCCCCGATCGTGACGTTGTCGCCGACAAAGATGCGGTGGGGGGAGCCGACCCAGGTTTCCGCCGCCAGGGTGACCGCGTGATAAATGCGGACATTGCTGCCGAGGGTGACATTGGGATGCACGACAACTCCTAATCCGTAATGCTCTAGGCTCAGCCCCGGCCCAATGACCGCCTCGCAGGGCAAAATCGCTTTGTAGACCAGAAAGATGAGGGTCTTCAGGAGGCGCGGCACGAGCGGTATTTTATTTTTATGGGCGGCGCAGCTCAGCCGCCAGAGCGCAACCGGATTCACTTAGCCATTCTCCCGGCAAGAGTGGGGCGTATTCCGGCAAGGCTCCGGGCGTAAAGGTCCAGCGTGTCTTCGGCGACGTTGTCCCAGGTGTAGCCGGAAGCGGCGGAGCGGGCGCGTCGCCCCATGTCTTTGAGGGCGGCGGTGCCTGAGACCAGTGCGGCGATTTTCCGGCTTAACTCGGCAGGGTCGCTGGGGCTGTCCAGCAGCAAGCCGCTTTCGCCTTCGGTGATCAGCTCCGCCGCACCGGCGCTGCGGCTGGTGATGACGGGCAGGCCGGAGGCCATGGCTTCGGTGATGACCATGCCGAACGGCTCGTAGTAGGTGGGGAACACAAAGAGGTCGGCTACGCCGAAGACCTGTTCAATGCTTTGGGCCGGGTCGGCAAAGGTGGCGCGTTCGGCGATCCCGGCAAGTGCGGCCAGGGTGCGGTGGTGGGCGAGGTCCCCCCGGCCGACGGCCAGCAGATGCAGGCGGTGATCCTGAAGCTGTCCGAGAGCGTCAATGACCGTCGCAAGCCCTTTGCGCCGGTATTCCCCGACAAACAGCACGACCAGGGCGTCCTCGGGGATTTGATACCGCTGCCGGATCTCGCTCCGAAACCGGGCATTTGCGGGCGAGAAGCGCTCGGTGTCAACGCCGTTGTAGATGACCTGCATTTTGGCCGGGTCTGCGCCGTAGAACTGCACAAGATCAGCCTGGGTGCGGCGGGAGTTCGCGCTGACCCCGAGCGTTTCGGGAGACGTGAACGCCTGCTTCTCGAAATAGCCGGCGATCTGCCACATAAGCCGGTGGTAGGGGGTGATGCCGGCCTTTGCGCCGGGTTCACGCCGGATGGCGTCGCCCCAGGCATACTGGCAGTACTGGGCGGTGACGATGTTCTGGTGAGCGGTAATGCCGCCGATGGTGTGCACGATGTCAAAGTCGCTGAGGCGGATCATGCGGCTGGTTTGCCGGTAGAACTGGGCGAACAGGGCCAAAAACGGCTTTTGCCGGACGTGGACGGGATGCACGGTGACGCGGTCCAGCGGCACGTCGCTTGCCTCGCAGGTAAAAAGATGAACATCATGCTCCCGGCAGAGCCGGGCGGCAAGCTCGGCGGTGTAGCGTTCCATGCCGCCGCGAAAATGAATGTGGTTTGCGACAAGCGCGATTTTCAGTTTGTTCATGCCACCGCTTTCGGTGCAAAGGCCCGCAGCGCCGCGCCGCCGAGCAGCCAGAACAGGACAGATCCCGGCGGCCCCAGCAGGATGGGGGTAACAAAGAAGTTCGCAAAGATGATGACAAACAGGGCGGTAATCGCCGTCAGCAGCAGTTTATCGTCGGGATTAGCCAGGCGTCCAAGACACCCATAGCAGCGCCCGATAAACGAGAGGGCAAGGGCTGTGATCAGCAGCCCGCCGATGATGCCGGTCTCGTACATGATGGAGCCGAGGTACGCCTCGCTGAATACGGCGAAGCCGGGACCGCTTCCACTTCCGCCCCCAAGACGCCCGCCGGCGGCTCCAACCCGGCCGAGGCCGACGCCGATGGGCGAATGGGTGACAATGAAGACGGCGTCATCGAAGAAAGTCCGTCGGTCTTTGTGCAGCGCGTCTGCCGGGTCGGCAAAGGTTGAGGCAAACCGACTGGTGACGCCGCCTTGGGAGATTGCCTGAGACACAGTGAACGCAATGCTTCCCAGCACCAGACAGACAGCGACTGCCGCCAGCAGCCGTACCCGCAGCTTTCCTCCTGCCAGCAGTCCGCAGAGCAGAATGCCGCAAAGAGCGCTTACCAGTGCCGAACGCACGGCATTGATGAAGATAAAGACAATAAAAGCCAGCAGAATCGCGACCAATGCGGCCCGAGCTGCTGCTGTAAATCGCAATCTGCTTGATAAAAGCGGCAGCACGAACGCCAGCGGAAAAATGATGCCGATGTAGGCACCTGCAGCCCCACCGCCTGTGCTTGTCCCCGGCGGCTTGAATGTCGCGGTCAGGCCCGCATTTTCATTGGAATGGAGTAATCCCAAGTTTGAGCCGATTGTTTCTTTGCTTCCCGGAAAATGCGCCCAAGTCCAGCCCGGCCCCTGTGCGTACTGGACATAAGAAACGCAGCCCATAATCAAGGTCAGCAGGGTCAAAAACAAAAACAGCGAGCGTACCTGGCTGGGGCGGCGGATAGCGTCGTACCCCAGAAACAGCAAGGGAATAGCCGAGAGGTGCAGCTTGAGGCCCCCGATGCTCTGCACGATCCCAGCCGCGAACGGGTTAAACACTTGCAGCAGGCAGTTGATGGCGAACAATGCGACCAGCAGTGTCCCCGGTGGAACCCGGATCGGGTCTGCCCGGCGGTTTTGGATGCGCTGAGCGCCCCAGCCAATCATGATCACTGCCAGCACAATATCGCGGGCGACAATCGAGACCGGATCCGAATGCAGCAGTCCCCGGATGGTTCCGTCCAGCCAGCACCAGGCAAAGTAGACATAAATCGCCCGCTCCGTGTCCCGGAACGCGGCCCAAAGAACCAGCGGCACCAGCACCAGCAGGAACGGCCCGATGGCCGCCGTTCCGATGACCGGCACCAGCGCGACAAGGATCGCAAGGACGGCGGGGAAGGCCAGCACAAACCAGAGCCGCCCGTCCGGCGTCTGAGCGTCCGCCGGTTTTTCGCGTAGCGGTACAGAGTGTATCAAAGAAGCGCTCATAGTCTAAACTCTTGCCAGGATTATGCCATCACTTCTTACCCTGCAGCAGCCCTTGAAGCGCGGCCACAAAGTTTTCCGCATAACGGCGGGTCGAGAACTCCAGCGCCCGTGCGCGTGCCGCCGCTCCGGCCTTTCGGGCAAACTCCGGGTCATCCAAGTAGTGCAGAATCGCCCGCGCCAGGGCAGGCGCATCGCCGTAGGGGGTCAGCAGGCCGTTGACGCCGTCCGTGATGACCTCGGTGGGTCCGGCGGCATCACCCGCGACAACCGGCTTCCCCAGCGCCATCGCTTCAATGACAACGATGCCGAACGGCTCATGGTCGGAGGCATGAACAATGACATCCATTGCCTGCATCCATTCGGGAACATTGCTTTGCAGTCCCGCCAGCGTCACTTTATCCGTCAAGTTTAGTGTGCCGATGCGCTCCCGCAAAAAGGCCGGATACTCCGGCTCCGGGGCATGATCCCCGCCGACAACAACGCAGTGGGCGTCTGGGTGCGTCCGCAGAACTTCCGGCAGGCTTTCGATCAGAACGTGCATCCCTTTCCAGCGCTGCAAGCGTCCGACAATCCCGATCAGCGGCCCGGTCAGCGGCAGGCCAAGCTTTTGTTTTGCTTCACTTGGCGACGGCAGATGCTCCGGTTCAAACCGCTCCAGCTCGACGCCGGGATAGACAATCCGCATTGGCCGCACCGGGGCAAGCCGCGCCTGGGCGTCTGCGGCAGCCTGCGAGCAGGCGAGAATGCCGGCGGCAGGCAGCCGGGTCGCCATGCGGTCATTCCAGCCGGGCGTCAGCGGCAGGCCAATCTGATACCACGCCGCCGGGATACCCGCAAGCTTCGCCGCCGGGCTGCCGTAGAGGTGTCCCTGGTTCATCCACCCAAAGAGGAGGTCCACGTTCTCGCGCCGAACCAGCCGTGCAATCCGCTGAACAGCCGCCAGATACCGAGGCACTTCCCGCAGCCGCCCGGCGTCAATTACGACCGCCGTAACACCCAGCGCCCGGACTTGCTGCACCATCGGGCCGTTTGAGAGAAATACCACCAGCCACTCCACGCCGAGGTCCTGCCCCTGCTGCATCAAGTGCAGCACCATCAATTCCCCGCCGCCGCGCTGCTCCGCCAACGGCATAATAATCGCGATTTTCATACTTCAGTCTTGTTGGAGGCTTTTGCTTGAAGAAAAGCCCATTGCTGACCTGCTGGTCTGAACTCCGAAACTGCATTCTGCCGTTTTTCCGGTTCCGAAAAGCACAATTGAGGATAATCTTCGGGATAGCGTTCAAGGGCTGTCAGCATTTGGGCGTTATGTGTCTCTTGAAATCTACTTAATATCAGAGAAGTCAACCCTGGCTGCACCTGATCGTGAAGCTCTACCAAAATGTCTGCCTGTGCCATCGCGGGGACAAAAGCAGGCTGCAACAACTCGGCTTCGTAGCCCTCGCAATCACAGATAATGAGCGAGCGGGTCGTCATGAGCGCGTTCAAATTGTCGTGCCGACATTCACCAAGAACAGTAACCTGTTCCTCGACTTTATTGAGCCGCGCCATCTCCCTGCATAATGCTTGCGCTTCTGGGTCAATGTCAAATGCGTAGATGTGGGCAGACGGCAGGCGCATGGCAAGTCCGTTTGCGTAATAGCCTTCCGCGCAGCCGATGTCAATGATAACAGAATAATCTGTTGTCGTAATCTGCTCAATAACAGTGTGCAGTTCTGCTTCATAACTGCCCACCAATTTCGGCATCAATGCACTTCCCGTCGCTTGAGGAACATAGGCCATCCCTGCGAACGGTCCGCCAAGCACGCATTGGCCGTGCTGCGCGATAAAGGCTTGCGTCAACTCAGGCAGGCCCATCCGCTGCTCGAAACGGTGAATATGCCGCCGGTGCCGTACCTCCTGCCAATGGCTTGCCGCTTTCGGCGCGACGAAGGATAGCAGCCGCTTGATGTGCTGTTTGACTTGTTTCTGATCCATAGCTGCCGACTATCCTTGCCTTTCGCCAACATTATTTATGGTCTTAATTTATGATCTTGCGCGGACTACATCGCTGATTGCCGCCAGCCGGCCGGCGTAGGTTGCGTGAAGCCGATTCCAAGTATTCTTTTCACGCCGAAGCAGCAAACGTGGCACTTGAAGCAGGCCAGGCTCGGCCCAGGTGCCGACAGGTAAGGCCCAGGCTAAAAACGCCGCACGTCGGAGAGGCGGCAAATATGTCAGCATAATCAGCGTTTCATTATGCACGGAGTTTGTCAGCCCAGACGCCTGAAAAAAGCCGCGATGGTTGGTATCGTGATCGAAACGCTGTGCAATAAAATGGTCCAGCGCGACTGCCGGGTCATAGATCAGCTTCCACCCTGCCTGCCGCATTGCCATCCCCAGTGCCAGCTCCCAGTGTGCCTGCGCCCCTTCGCCGCGCAGGCGTGACTCAAAGCCGATCTTCTTGAGTGGTTCGGCCCGGTAAGCGCAGTTCGCGCCCTTCAAGACGTCTACTTCGCGTGCCTCCCCAACACCTAAATGGTGGTTACCGATGACCCGGCCATGCCACTGGATTTTTCCAACAACCGCGCGGGAGCGGGCGTCGTTCGGCTGCCAGTCGCGGCCTCCTACGCCGCCAACTTTGGAGTCGGCATCGAAGTGGGCCTCAATCCGCGCCAGCCAGTCAGGGTAAGGCGCGGTATCGTCATCGGTTAGCGCAATGATGTCACCGTGGGTTTGGGCCAGTCCGGCGGTCATGGCCGCGAGAACGCCGGGGGCGCAGACAGTCACCACGGACAGTCCCGGCAGGCGCGGCCCGAAGCCTGCCAGGAAGTCCCTGGTTTCCTCGTCGGTGTCCCGCACAACGATCACAACCTGCTCTGCCGGGCGTGTCTGGCTTTCCAGAGCCGTGAGGCAGCGGTTTAAGTCCAGGGGCCGGCGATAGGTTGGGATAAGAACGGAGATGGTCATGTCATTCCAGTGAAATCAACCTCGCCCCACGCGGCTTTTCTTCCGTCTGGGCGGTCCATGGTAGGTTGGCGGGCGGTACGGGTAGTTTGGGTCCAGGTACTCCCGGATCCGGCCTGGGTGGATGGCAAAGGAACGCGGTTCGTTTTGGCATTTTTCCGTTGGCTCCCCAGCCCCCAATTCTGGGGGAGCAGGAGTTTGGAGGGGAACCAGTTCGTTTTGACAAATCGGGTCGGGTTCAGGCGCGGCGGCGTCCAGCGGAGCCTGGGTCAGCGCGGCGGCGGCCAACGCCGTTTCTTTGCGGAGGTCCCACAGCCGGTCAAAGATCTTCAGCTCCACCATCGTGTCCGTCTCGATGTCGTCTTGGCATTCCCGCTCGGAGATGTGCAGGTCTTCCTGCACCAGCTCGCGCAGGCGCTGCCGGTAGAGCTGGGGGGCGTCCTTGTGGAGCATCTTGACGGCGGTGTCAATCTGGCGCTGCAAGGCGGTTTCATGGCGCATGACCGAGTTCAGGCGGTCCAGCCGCTCGGCTTCGGTGAGCGCGGCATCCTCAAAGAGCTGGGCCTGCCAGCGGTGGAGGCGGCGCAGACGCCAGGAAGCGGCGGCGATCTTTTCGACGTAATGCTGTTCTAAAAGGTTTCGGGGGACAAGCTGCTTGGTCCATTCGTCCTGGAGCTGCTGGTAGCCTTCGGGGTCTTCGCCGAGGCTGGGGAGAACAACATCACGGGCAAACAGTCCGTGGGTGGTAGCGTTGCGGCTGGCGATAGCCTTGCCGGCGTCAGAGGTTGGCATGGGGGCACACACTTTCTGCTGTCGTACAGCTTTTTGTCGTGATGCCGCCCCCTTTCTGATGATGGCAGATAAGCTGCTGTTCTTTAGACTTTGCTTCACTTGATTGCCTCAACTCGTGCCGCTGCGCCTGCTAAACTCTCCTGCCTGGACCGCTGGCCGATCTTTCGGGCGGGGATGCCTGCCCAAATCTCGTAAGGCGGCACGGACTTTGTGACAACTGCCCCTGCGCCGACGACTGCGCCCAAGCCGATAGTGACGCCTTTCAGCACCACGACATTGACTCCCAGCCAAACATCTTCTTCCAGGGTGATCGCCGCTTCGGGGCAGGAGAGGCTGTGCATGGGGCCAGCGCCGACGGTCAGCTCATGGTCATGGTCAATAAACTTGCAGCCGGACGCAATCAGGCAGTCATTTCCAACCTCAATGCGCTGACGGATATTAAACTCACAGCCCCGGCCAATGAAAACGCGGTCCCCCGCAATAATCGAAGGTCCCGGCTGCCAAAATCCATCGTACTTAAAGAAGATGTCGCTTTCCAGAACGCAACGCTCCCCTACAGCTACCTGATGCGGCCAAGTGATCAAGAGGTTCGGAACGCTGGTGCCTGCCCCAAACCGTGCTCCCTGCAACTGCCACCAAAACTTTCGCAGAGCGGGCTGAATGCTAAACTGGTAGCGAAGCCGAAACCAAGCTTTTTGCACTAACTGACTGAATATAATGGTCGAAAAACTATATCGCGCCAAGACGGCCTTTGTGTAGGCGTCGATAGATCGGGATCGAGGCAGCCCCGAATCCTGAAAGAAGATAGTCCGGCAGCAGCTTGGGCGCAGACGCAAGCAGGCCAGGGTAAAGCCGCAAGGCGCGTTTCATCAAGGTGCGGCCCATGCTCAGGTGGCTATTCGTCGCCCAGCCAACACCCTCGGAGAAAATGAGCAGCGCATTGTGGCGGCGCATGATTCTCACGCAGTCCTGCAAGGCGGGGTAGTCTTCCAATATCGCCTGTAAAATCTCCGGCATCTGCTCCTTTTCCGCCGTCAGCAGACCGTTCGCGTTGCCATCCGCTGTAGCGTTAGCCGGATGCACCCGGTAAACCATCAGAGGTTGGGCGAGCGCTCGCACAACCCGTGCCCGCAGGGCGGCCCGCAGGAAATACTCGGTGTCCACCAGCATCTTCAGTTCCGGGTTCGGCTCGCCGGTGGCCTTAACGACGCGGCGGCTGAGAAATGTCGCGGACGGCAGCCAGGTGTGATGCGTGACCTGGTAGCGAAACTCTTCTTGTCCTGTCATGCGGTGATCGGCTTCCGCCTTATAGGGCTGCGGCTCCAGCGTGTCCCCAACCATCCGCTGCCAGTTGCCATACAGCAGGTCCAACTCAGGGTCGGCCTCAAATGCAGTGAGTGCGGTTTCCAACGCGTCCGGCAGCCAGTAGTCATCAGCGTGAAGCACGGAAACAACCGGGGCGGTTCCCTGCGCCAGCAGAAAGCGCCAGTTGTTCGCCTGACCTAAGTTCTGCGTGTGCCGGACGTAGCGGATGCGCGGGTCGCGCAGATAGGGCGCAACCACGTCAGGCGTGTCGTCAGTGGAGGCGTCATCGGAGATGACCAGTTCCCAGTCGGTACGCTCCTGCGCCAGCACACTCTCAATGGCCTGGCTAACATACTGGGCATAGTTCCGGGTCATAATGCCGATGGAGACGGCGGGGGTCTGGCTCATGTCGGCGCTCCCGGCTGGGGGCGGCCCCTTCGCTTGAGCTGGCCGAAGCCGCGCCACGCTCCCCGCACAATCCCGCTCGTGACGGCGGTTGCTACGCTGGGCCGGCTCTCGCCGGGGACCTGTCCAACGTTCTTGGCAAGTTCCCAGTGTTTAGCCCAAGACAAGTAGCTGTAGAACGTCAGCATAAGGGACATCAGCAGGCCAAATGTCCCTTCCCGGTAGCTGCCCATGTGGAAGTAGCGGTAACAAAAGGCATGGATCATGCCGCGCCAGGGTGTCCGCGCCAGCGGCTCACCCTTCCTGACGGCTTCCTCGGCTTCCAGGGACGTGTACCGATTCATCGTCGCCACATATTGGGCCACTGTGTCTTTGGAGAAGTGCAGCATCTGGCTTTGCAAATCTCCCATCGTGCCGTCATAAATCAGCCCTTCATGCACCAGTCGCCCATCATATTTGGCCTGGCCGCGCCGCACAATCCGGGTCATCCAGGACAGTCCGTGCGTGTGGGGAGAATACACCCCAAAGAAATGCTCCCGGCGTCGCAGACGGTAAACCGTGTGGCCTTCGTCCGGCCCGCAAAGCAGACGCTTCTGGATTTCCGCCGCCAGTTCCGGCGTTGCGCGTTCGTCGGCGTCCAGAAAGAAGACCCAATCGCCCGAAGCTTTGCCTAATGCAAAGTTCCGTTGGTCGGAGAACCCGCCCGGCTTGTCCGGCCCCAGCAAGTCGCTGACATAGACATGGGGCGTAAACTCGCCTGCGACCTCCCGCGTTTCGTCCGTGCTGCCGCCGTCCACCACCACGATCTCATCCGCCCAGGCCACACTTTCCAGGCAAGGCCGCAGCCGGTGCGCCTCATTGTAAGTCAGCACAATCACTGAAAAAGTTTTGTCCGTGGAGATACTCACTACTATCCGGCCTCTGCCGTGGCTGTTGGCGTAAGGCCATGCTGCTCCGCCTCAATAGCTTTCTTAACGGGCCGGCGCAGGAACGGCTTTTCTGCCACTAAGAAGAACAAGTATCCGAAGCCAACTAAAATCGCCGGAAGAATAACAATCTGGCACAGCAGCACTAAGCCTGTTGACCAATGCCGAGGCTGTATCAAAGCTGCTGCCATCTGTAAAAATGGCTGATGTATCAAGTAGAGACTATAAGAAAATGTGCCGGCCCAGACGAGCGGCTGCCATGAAAAGATGTGTTTGATGCGTCCTTCCTGCGTCGCCGCCAGCACTAAGAAGAAGCAAAGCGGTCCCCAACTCACAAGCCGGAACAGAAACCAGTGGCTATCGAACGGTGGCACATTCATGGGGGCAAATGCAATAACGCTCAACAGCGTTATGATAACTCCAATAGGTGCTAAACGTACAATCTGCCGCTCCCAGGACTGCTTTTCCTTCCCGGCTGCCAGCGATGCGGCCCAAATACCCAGCCCGAACAGGGGCATGAATGTTAGCAGGGGCGTAACGAGAAACTTTAGCTTTTCCTGATGTGAGGGCATAAACAAAAAGATGGACAGGAGACTGACTGGGATGAGGCACAGCAACACACCTGCCCCACCGATACGCCGCCAGAGCCAGATCAATATAGGCAGCACGAAGTACCAGCGCCACTCCACTGGGAGCGTCCAGAAGGAACCATTGAAGCTGTCTGAGATGAGCAAAAATGAGTATACTACTTGGTGCGTACCAGGCCACCCCAAAATATGCTGCGATGCAAAAGGCTGAACGGCATGGTGAGTAATCCACAAACTCATGCCCCCAAACAGGAGCATTGCGGCCCAATAGGGCGGGACGATGCGCCGAACCCGATTGATGGCGTACTGCTTCCAGTTGACGGCTCGATCTGGGCGCGAAACGATAGGATATGCCAGGCAAAAGCCGCTCAGGACAAAGAACAAGTCTACGCCCCCATAGCCGTAAGCAAAGAAATGGGCCTGCGTCAGTGGGAAACTGCCAAGACTGAGACGCGGCCATGCAATCTTACCAAAGCTGTCAGAACTATGGTACAGCAGCACAAATAGGCAGGCGATGCCGCGCAGGCCGTCAATACTTTCCAGCCGTGCTTGGGGGCGCGGCACATTCTCGGCGGCGGGTTGCTGAACTGAAGTGGTAGACATGAATAACGTTCTTTGTTAGCCTGTTTGATGAGATAGCCGCTCGTAAGCCGCGATGCTTGGGTCAAGCTCTTTGACAATCTGCTGCGGGTTGCCAATCACCACACAGTTCTCAGGAACGGACTTGCGGACAATCGTTCCTAGACCCACAACGGAGTTGTTGCCGATGGTCACGCCTTTCAGAACGGCAGCGCGTGAGCCGATCCAGACGTTCTCCCCGACAGAGATGGGAAACGACTTCACCGGAGCCGCCGGGTCCCAGCGGTTGATTTCAATGCTATGGTAGTCACTGTCTTCAATCAGAGCATCGGAAACAATGCAGTTTTTCTTGAATTCGATGGTTGTCCATGCGGTGACGTGAGCGCCGTTGAAGAAGCTCAGCGGGCCGATGACCACACGCGCCGCAGGCTGGCGCGAGTCGATGCGGTTGATCTGATGCCGGTAGCAGCCGAAGCCGCAGTTATTCCCAATCGTCACTTCGCCGGACGCATCAATAATGAGCGTCCCGGTAATTCCCACATAGTCGCCAATTGTCACCTGCCCCTGCCCGCGAACGATCAGCTTGCCCTGGATTGAGACGCCGGTGCCGAACTTCACTCTGGGATAGCGCAGGCGGTAGGATGCCAGAGTCGCCCGGTCACGTCCGCGACTATAGGCAATAAAAGCCAGCTCCTGCGGCGTTCGCCTCGCCGCTTTTTGCCAGATGCCTGCGATGCTCATATGCTGTTTTTTGTTCCCTTGCGGCTCGCCTCAGCGAGAGCAGCACGAAATACCTCAAAGTGTGTTCCCAGCACGACAGGCCAAGTAAAGCGCTCTTGCTGCACTTGGCAGCCAGCCGCGCCCAGCCGATCCCGTAGGGCGGGGTCACGCAGCAAGCGGATGAGCGTGTCCGCGATTGCTTCTTTGTCCTGTGGAATACAAACTCCGGTGACACCTTCCGCGATGAGTTCACGCACGGCAGCAGCGGGGCCACCCACAACAGGCTTGCCGTAGGCCCAGGCTTCCACGTAGACGATGCCAAACGATTCGTTCTCGGACGGCAGGCAGAACACATCACAAGCCGCCAGTGCATCCGCTTTGTCGGCTTCCGACGCAAGCCCCAAGTCCAGCAAGCTACTCTTCGGAACAGCCGGGTAGGGCGGCTCCCGGTCGGGACCAATCGCGACAAGGCAGGCGTCCGGCACGGCAGCCAGGATGCGCGGCATCGCCTCGCGCAGTGCATGGTAGCCTTTGCTGCGGTCTTTGCGTCCGATAAACAGGATCAACGGGCGTTCCCCTAGGTCATGGTCACGCCGGAATCGGGCCGCGTCGCCGTTTGCTGCCGAGGCTGGGGCCAGGCCGATTATTTGTAAACGTGACGGTTCCACACCTAGCCTGATCAGATGCGTCTGCTCCGACTCGGACAGCACGAACACGGCATCAGTCTGGTTATAGAACGCGACATCCAGCGGACTATCCCCCCAAGTTCCCGGATGAATGGCGGGCAGGGCAGTGAATGCCACACCCCGTTTACGGGCTTCCGCCAGTGCCGCGAACCCGAGCAGTTCCCACCCGTTGCCGACATAATGCACGACATTGACCCTGGCGGGCATAGCGGCGGCAAGAGCCGGCTGGTAGGCACAGCGGTAGAGCCACTGGGCAAGCGGCTGGAGTGCAGGGCGGCTGACCAGCGTAACTAAGCGCTGGAGAACAGGCCGCCAGGCGGCTGGCGGCGCGATAATGCGCGTCTGGTAACTCCCCAAGTCTAACGTGCGCGGCGGCTCCGCGCCGGCGTACATGGCAGTGCTGTCCATCTGCGTGAACCGGGCGATGGCCGACACGGAGCATTCCCGGCTTAAGTGGTCTGCCAGGCAGCGCAGGTAGGAGGCCAGGCCGCCAGTCATTCCGCTGCTGACGGAAGAAACGAGGCAGACGTTCAAGGGCGCAAGAGTGGACGCCCCCGCCAGGCCGGGCTTGTTCTCGGAAGCGATCATGAAGCGCCTCCCGAGGCCGGGCGCAGCATTCGCAGGAGGCCGCGCAGCTCGGTCGCGATCAAACGCTGCCGGCTCAGCGCATCTTGCAACGCCGTCAGAAACAGGAACACGCCCAGCACCAGCAGACACTGCATCCAGGCCGCGTCGCCGGGGAGCAGCAGGGTCGTCGCTTCCGCAAGCGCGAGAATTCCACCGCTCAGCAGCAGGGGCCGAAAGACTTCCGGCCAGATCACCAATAGGTGCGGATGCCGGTAAACGACAGCCCAGGTCGAGATAACCAACTCAATCGCAGTGGCGATACAGACGGCAGGGCCTAACCCCGCCAGTCCAAAGTGGGCGATGGCGGCCCAGCCGAGGCTCGCCCGCAAAATGCCCGTGCCAATCGCGACCCAAAGCCGGTCGGCGGCAAACCCGGCGGCGTTCTGGGTCGCGCAGAGCATACTGTTGATGGTCAGCAGAACGATTTCCAAGCTGAACCACTGGACCAGGATAATCGCGGGCATCCAGCGGTGGCCGAAAATCAGCGGAATGAAGGCCGGGCAGATAATCACGAATACCGGCACCACCAGGCAAAGCAGCGCGTTCAAGCGGCGCACCGATGCACGAAGGTAGTTTGCCAGCGCTTCCGGGTCAGACTGCAAGCGGCTGTACGCGGGGAACGCGACGCGGTTCAGGACGCCGTTCAGCATCATCGGTACGGAGGCGATGTTGATAGCCCAGCCGACGAGGCCGACGGCAGCGACGCCTAAAATCCGGCTGACGACCAGCGGCATCCATCCCCCCAGCAGCGAGGGGGCCAGGGCGTTAAGTTGAAACGCGATGCCGAACTTCGCCAGGCGGCGCACGATGGCAAACTCAAAGCGGCCATGAGGCCGCCACGGCGACGCGGCCCAAACGCAGGCCAGCCCCACAATGCCCCGCAGAAGTCCCCCGCCTGCTAATGCCCAGGCTCCGCAGCCAAGCAGTGCCAAGACAATCGTGCTGCCGGTCTGTACCAAGTTTTCAATTAGCTCGCACCGGGCGATGGTCGGGTATTTCAGGTCCCGCTCCAATGCCATCATCGGCACGACGCGCAGGGAACTAAAGAACAGGCCCACGGCCATCGCCGAGAGCAACAGAGCGGCGGCAGAGGATAGGTGATAGGCATGGGCCAGCCAGGGGGAGGCGGCAATGACGCCGGCGACCAGAACAGCGGTGATCGCCTGCTGGGTCCAAAAGACGGTAAAGGTCTCGTTTGCGGTGGGCTTCTCGTTCTGGCGGATGAGCGCCCCGCCGAGTCCCACGTCGCTGAGCATCAGCCCGAGGCCGGTTAAGTACGCGGCAACCCCGAACAGGCCGTAGTCTTTGGGGAACAGCAGGTGGGCCAGGCTCAGGGAGCTGACGACGCGCAGCAGCACGGAGATAAGGGTGCGGGCGGCCAGGACCTTGACGCCGGAAATGGCGCGGGTCTTGACGGAATGGGCGGTCTCCGGGGCGGCGGGCGTGTCTTCCCGCAGTGTGTCTTCAGTTGTGGGTTCGGTCAATGGCATAAGCGAAAAGATGCCCCCTAGCCCCCAATAATGGGGGAACAGGATAAGAGTAGGCAAAGGTCGGGTGAGCAATAACCGGCCGCACCGTCACGTCCGTATTAGGCCAGCGGCCGGTTATTACTCGTGTGCTGGGGCGGCGTATACACCGCACCGCACAGGGGTCCGCGTCCAGGGCAACAGGCTGGTCAGCCCGGCGGGGGACGCGAAACGTGTTACAAGCGGGACAGCGTGGCGAGCGCCCCGAGGCCGCTGATGGAGCCGAGAATGGAGCCGATGCTCTGCGGATGGCTGCGGCTCTGGATGTAGAGAATGTCGTTCGGTAGCAGGGTCAGGTCGGCGATGCCGTTCTTGCCTTTAAGCAGGTCATCCATGTTGACGGCCATGACGGTCGCTTTGCCGGCGGCGCTTCGGCGGATGACGTCCACGTTCTTTTTGTCGCCGTCGGGGGTCGCGCCCCCGACAAGGGCGTAGGCGGTGGTCAGCGTGAGCGGCTGGTCGTCGGGGATAGGCAGGACGCCGGGGGAGCGCACTTCGCCGAGCGCGAGAATCCGGTTCTTGTTGGTCGGCACCAGCAGGACGTCGCCGGGGACGAGGCGGATCAAGTTGGTGCTGGATTTCAGGTCGGTGGTCAGGAGCGGGCGCAGGTCCACGGTCTGGACAAGGCCGGCGTGCATGATCTGGACCTCAGTGAGCCGGGAGGTCGGGAGAGCGCCGCCGGCTTCGTTGAGGAGCGCGAGAACAGAGATGCCGCTGGGCATGATGGCGTAGGGGCCGGGTTTCTGGACGTCGCCGACGACCTGCACTTGGCCGGCCTCGGGGTTCCGGGCGACCAGAAAGAGAACGTCGCCAGGAGCGAGCGGGAGGTTCTGGGACGTGTCGTGTTCAGTCAGGAGCTTCGCGAGGTCTACCCCGACGGTCTGGCCGCCGCCGGTCTCAAGCGTGGCGGAGACGAGCTGGGGCGGTCCGGCAGGCCCGCCGGCCAGCGCGAGCAGGTCCAAAAGGTGCATGCCGGTGCGGAACTCATACTGGCCGGCGGTGTGGACGGCGTCGCCGACGACGGTGACTTTGCGGGCGCGGCCCTGCCGGAGCGACACCGTGACTTCAGGCTGGTTGAGCTGGCGGGACAGGCCGGAGGTGATCTTCCGGGTCAGGCCGTCCAAAGTCAGCCCGGCGGCGCGGACTTTGCCGGCGACGGGGTAGTTAAAGGTGCCGTCGGGCAGAAGCGTCGCCGCCATGTTGAACTCGGGGTGGCCCAGCACGCTGATGTCCACCTGGTCGTCGGGGGACAGCACATAGGCAGTCGAATTCGAGTCCGTGGCCGGCACGGGCGCGGCGAGCGGAACGGCCTGAGCCGGCATGGGCGCGGCCAGGCAGCCGGCGGCAAGAAGGGCTGCGGCGAGCGCGGCGGGTCTGGAGGCGATGCGTAGGCTCATTAATCGTTTTCTTTCGCGGGCGGCTCCGGCCGAGACATGGAATCCGGCAGGGCCATCTTGTCCGGCAGGGCGATTTTGTCCGGGAGCACCGTCAGCAGGTCCGGGTCGCCATACTGATAGTCGTAGTAGTAGCTTGGAGCGTCCTGGGACCGCACTTTGTTGTAAGCGATGCCGAGCAGGGTGGCGCGGGCATGGCGCAGCAGCTCCAGCGTCCGCCGGGCGGAAGCTTTCTTGGTTGAGCCGGTTTCCACCACGACAATGGTGCCGTCCATCTGGGATGCAAGGATCGGGGCGTCGGCGGCGACAAGCACCGGACAACTGTCAAAGATAACGACATCGGCGTTATCGGAGAGCTGGGTCACGAGGTTTCGGAACTTGCGCGAGTTCAGCAGCTCGCTGGGGTTCGGCGGGGTCGAGCCTGCGGTCAGCACGGACAGGCCGGACATGATCTCGCGGGGGGCCAAAGGCGCGTGGCCGAGCAGCACATCGGTCAGCCCCGGCACGGCAGGCAGGTCCAGCAGGGTATGCAGGCTGGGACGGCGCAGGTCAGTGTCCACCAAGATGACCTTCTTGCCGTCCATTGCCATCGCAAAGGCAAGGTTCGCGGCGGTGGTGGTCTTGCCTTCGCCGGGATGCGACGATGTGACAAGAAGGGTCCGGGCCGGTGCGTCTACCGTAGCAAAGTGGATGTTGGTCCGAAGCACCCGGTAGCTCTCCGAGGCCGGGTCGAGGCCCTTCATCTGCGGCAGGAGGTGCGCGTCGGCGATGGACAGCGCCGGGACATGGCCGAGCGATGGAAGCTGGAGCACCCGATCGGCGTCGGCCACCGAGTTGATGCGGTCGTCCAAGAACTCCTGCAGCAGCGCCAGGCACAGGCCGACAAAGAGGCCGATCAGGCAGGCGAAGATGACGCTCTGAATGCGCTTGGGCCGGATCGGAGCATCGGGAACCTGGGCGGACTCAATGATGTGGGCGGTGGCATGATGCGCCTTTTCGCGCAGGTTCAAGTCGGCAAGCTGGTCGGAAAAGTTTTTGTCGGCGGCGGCGGCGGTATCATGCTGACGGTTGAGCCGGTCCAGAGCAAGTCCCAGCGCCGCATACTTGCTAACGTTGGCGTTGGCCTCGGCAAGCGCCTGGTGCGCCAAAGCCACCTGGGTCTGCTGCACCGGCACCTGGGCCTCGAGATCGGCGATCTTGTCCCGCAGGCTCTGGCGGAACGTGCTGGGGGAGATGTTCTGGCTGGCGATGAGCGCGGGCTGCCTCACGAGCCGCGAGCGCAGGTCGGTGATCTCGGCATCAATGGCCCGGACGGCAGGGGCCTGTGGCCCGAGGCCCCCTGGCTGAGTGAGGCCGACGCGCTGCACTTCCAGGGTCCGAACACTGTCCTGAAGCGACGTCAGCGCCGGGTTAGTCGCCTGCGTGAGCTGCACCGTGGAAGGCGATGCTTCGGCAATTTCTTTTTGGCTTGCGGCGATCTGGGAGCGCAGCGACACCAGGTTCTGCTGAGCAGTCCTCTGGGCATCGGTAAGCGCATTGGTCCGTGCGATCTGGTTGTCGCGGTTAACGGTCAGCTCGGCAATATGGTTGTTCTGCTTGAACTTTTCAAGCGCCGTTTCGGTTTCCACCAGCCGGGCATGGGCGGCTTTGCCCTGCTCGGCGACGAACTCGCGGGCGCGGTCCATTTCGCCAAGCTCGCTGTTTGTGTTCTGGGCGATATAATCGTTTAGCAGCGCGTTGGGCGCGGCGGCGGCTGTCTGCGGGCTGCCGGACTCAGCGCTGACAGCGATGACGTTGGTTTCGCCGATGGGGGCGACGGTCAGGGTTGCCGGCCCCACCTGCTTTGCCACCTGGTCCATCAGCGGCGCGGACTGCAGGACTTCCACCTGGGTCTCCACCGACTGCTGCTGGCTGAGCTGAAACAAAGACGACAAAGGATTGCTGGAGTCCACCGTGTTCAGGTTATAGGACTGGCCTTCGACAAGCAGTTTCGCGCTGGATTGATAGACGTTGTGAGCCATCATGGCCTGGGCAACGCCGATGACGGTTACTAAAATGAAGGCTTGAATGATTACGGCTCGCCGCCGCCGCAGGATGGCAAGGTATTCCGGCAAAGAAAAGCCCGGCCCGGTTGTCTCAAGTTCAGGTTCCATCAATTCTTTCCTCATTCCCTGTCTTTCCTCATTCTCTGTCTTTCCTCATTCCCTGGGTGTGCAAATCTTGACACGCTCACTTCAAACACACTCATTCGGCTCCATGCTCATTATGGCGGGTTCCGCTTCCAGGCACAGCATGAGTTACGCGGATCGCACTGTACGCAGCACTAGGAGGTATGCAAAAATAGAAAGTATGCAAAAATAGAAAGTATGCAAGAACCATGCCAACCCAGGTCGGAGCCTGGCCCGCACGAGTGGAAGTCGGGAAATCTGCTGGGGTCGATGGGTCAGCCTGGGGAACGTGCCACTTATCATACACTGATTTCGGCAATTTTGCAAGGATGGGAGGCCCGCAATCGCGCAGGTCTCACGCGAGAATCAGCCTGAGCACGTCTTCGCACTCAGGCTGATTCCGAAAACCGCTTTAGCGGACCAAACTTAAGCCGGATACAACGCCGGGCAGATCGCCGGATCGGTGTAGTCCGGGTGGCCGTCCCGCTTGCGAACTAGAAGGTCGTTGTTGTGGGTCGCGAGCCGGTCATCCGGGTAATGGTATTCCTGCTAGTGGTTTGCGGCGTCCTGCAGATGCACGGCAATGGAGCGGCGCGGGTCAAGCCTGCCGCACGTCCCGCCGCCGCGATAGAAGCCTGGGTCAAGGCGAATGTGGAGAAGCAAACGAATGACTTTGGGTTGCGGGTCAACTGATCGTCAAAGTCACAGCCAAATACGGCTTCTAGGTTACACAGACATGACATGTGCATTTTGACACGTTCAAGCACACGTCATGTTAGCGAGTGTCGGGAGCCGGTGGCCATATCTCTGTTTCATCAGCTAATCTCGTTTTTTCATCTTGATTTCTACTGTTATTTTTCTGCTCTATTTCGATAACGGGTCTTATCCTCCAATACCATACCGCATAAAGAAGTAAGCTACATGGAATGAGCGAGATGAGAATTGTAAAGCATAGAGCTTCCAAGTTAGATAAGTGACGGAACCAACTCAAAAGCTGATGTCCAATGCCTAGAATAGTTTGTAAGTAGGTCATTTCTTGTCTCAGATACTTGGCAGGAGGTGGAGAGGGGATGAATTAGTTTGCAATACATCCCCTCACGGATTACCCTGTTGAACTGTGTCAGGATCTTACATATTAGTTTCCATATACAGCCCCTTTGGGCACGGGTGAATAGTGTGGAGACCCAGGATAGGGAGCGCCACTACGATACTCCTTTCCGCCTCTCAGGACGTAATCTTGATTACTTGATAGTGACGCAGTATCGCCTATGGCTCCGGGGACGCCCCCATTTTTCTTTGGACGATCTACCGGGTCATGAGGGTTTCTATCATCATGGACGTTCCTAGCAAAAGCACCAATCCCAACGCCCACGGCGGCGAGTCCGACAAACACAACAACTACTGGCACCGCTGGGATCGCCACAAGCGCTATAATTCCAACACCTATCGCAACTACAGCAAGTGACCGATCCTTGTTGAGCGGAGGGTTGCCATCATCATGTCCGCTGGGATCACTGAGGTTGACCGGATCGCCGTCGCAGTAGGCATACGCCGCCTGCGACAAGTCGGTGTCCCGCGTCATAAAGCACCCGAACTCCGGGCCGTAGTACCTGGCTCCCACCTTCAGCAGCGGTGACGCATACGTCGGCCCGAAGCCGTCGGAGCGGTAGCCGCTGGCCGCGCCCCACTGATAGTGGTTCCCCGTGCTGCCGTTGATGGCGATGGGCTGACCGAAAGCGGTGTAGGCCGAAGACCACCCCACGGTCTGGTAGCCGTTCGCCGTCTAGCGCACCGCTCCCAGCCCGTCATACAGCAGGGTTTCCCCGCCCGTCGTTGCCAGGCCGTTGCCGTACAGGTTCACCTGCGCCGTCGTCTGATGATAAGCACGGTATCATTCGCGTTAAAGTTCGATGTTATGGAGGTAGAACGCCGGCAGGTCCGTTCCCAGCCAGGCGTTGACCCATTCGCGGTTGATGCGCTGGCCTTTTGCACCGTTTGTCAGGATGACGATACCGGTTCCGGTTGAGGGCACGAGGGCGGCGAAGGCGTTGAAGGCGACATGGTAGCCCCATTGCCAGAGGACATCGCTTGCCGTGCCCCAGCCAAGAGACCAGCCGAGGCGTTCATCAATCTCGGCCTGCTGGCAGTACACATCCGGATGCCGGAGGCGGAGGTCAGCTCCCAGATACGCCTCCAGCAATTGCGCGTACTCCCTAGCCGTCGTGTGCAGGCTGCCCGAGGCGTCCGCCTCGGTTGGATACCAGCGACAAGGATCAGGAATCCGCCCGTACTGGTCGAACCCCTCCACGGCCGTCTCCGCGTACTCGTCCCGCCACAGGAAGCTGCTTTTGGGCATACCCAGTGGGTCAAGAACCAGGCGCTGGAGGTAATCGGCCGCGGGCTTGTTCCAGAGCGACTCCAGCGCCGCCTGCAAGTAGAGAAATGCCTGCCCCGAGTAGGTCCATTGCTCGCCCAAAGGTGCCTTCCGTGTGATCAACTCGCCATCAGGCGGCCAATTGTACCAGCCCGTGGTATGGGTCAGGACGTGGCGTACGGTGATGCGTCCAAGATCAACATCGTCCGCATCATACGGCCTGTCTATATACTGCGCCAGCGGGCGCTCGACATCCAGCATTCCTGCTTCAACGGTCTTCAGTACCGCGTAGAGAAACGCCTGCTTGGAAAGAGACGCCGCCTTGAAGATCGTTTCCTCGGTGACCGGCACGCTGCCGTTCGGCTGCGTCACCCCGAAGCACAGGACATCGCGTGTTTGCCCGTCCTCTAGGAGCGCCACGGTCAGGCCGGGAACTGCCGCCGCTTGCAGCCAATAAGGCGTCTCGGCACACACGCGCTGGATACGATGATCTACTCTTGTTGCTTCCATATTCAAGCCAAAAGCAAAAGGCTCATAGATTGTCCGTGGACAACCCATGAGCCTGCTTCCAAAAACCAGGGCGAACGATGGGACTTGAACCCACGGCCTCCAGTGCCACAAACTGGCGTTCTAACCAACTGAACTACGCTCGCCATGCGCGGAGTTCAAGCAGTATACCCGCCCGGTCATCTGCTGTCAACACCTTTGTTAACACTCTTAGTTAACACTCTTGCATCTGTTAATACTCTTGCATCTGTTAATACTCTTGCATCAGCCGGCAGGGCGCTGTTTGTAAAAATGACAGGCAAGCGGCGGCAAAACGCCGGTCACCAGTGCGCCGGCGATGTCAAGAGGGCGATGAAAATGGCCCGCGACTAAGGCCCAGGCCTGCACGGCGGCCAGCGGCAGAGCCACAGCCAGCCAGCGCGGATTTCGCACGACAAGGCAGGTGCCGGCGGCCAGCGCCAAAGTCTCGTGGCCGCTGGGAAACGAGTCCCGGCCCGGCCAAACTTGAAAATGCTTGCCGCTTTCGGCCAGCACGACCCCAATCCCAATGCCCAACCCGCTTCGCAGCCAAAAGGCGACGCTGCGGCTGGGCTTGTGCGGGGAAGGGAGCAGCGGCGCGGCGGCAACCAGCAGCAGCAGCAGAGCATTGAGAGCGTTTGTAAGCAGCCCGAACATAACAGACAGTTCGGCAAACACCGGCGGTTTCCCTGTCTCCCCGCGAGATTAGGCAGGAATCGGCCTTCCCAGGACCGAACTTCCTGGGGAGGACTCTTTGCTCATGCCGGATCTCGCTTCTTTTCCCGCTCTTGTGCTTTCTCACGCCACCGCCGGCGAAGACGTGGATGACCAGGACACAACGCCGCCGGAGCTGGTCATCTCGCCCGGCCTGAGTGACCCGTCGCTGTACCTGAACCGGGAACTGTCCTGGCTTGCGTTCAATGAACGAGTGCTGGGCGAGGCGCGGGACCGGGCCACGCCGCTGCTGGAGCGGGCCAAGTTTGTCGCGATCGCTCACTCGAATCTGGACGAGTATTATATGGTCCGCGTCTCGGGCCTGCAGCAGCAGGTCGCGGCAGCCATGACCGACGTTTCCCCCGACGGCATGACTTCCGCCGAGCAGCTCTCCGTCATTCGGGCGAGGGTCGGCCCCATGCTGTCCGAGGCCGCCGGCGTGTTCCACAGTGACCTGCTGCCGGCGCTGCGGGCGGCGGGCATCGAGATACAAGAGTATGCGTCGCTGTCCCGCACCCAGCAGAAGGCGCTGAAAGCCTATTTTGAGCGCGATGTCTTTCCGGTCCTGACGCCGCTTGCGCTCGGGCCGGGCCATCCGTTCCCGCATATTTCTAATCTCAGCCTCAATCTGGCCGTCGTCGTGCGGGACCCCGAGCTTGGGGAGCGGTTCGCCCGCATGAAGATCCCCGGCGTTCTGCCGCGCTTCGTGCCGTGCCCGTCTGAGGGAACAGAGACTAAGCCCTGTTTTGTCTGGCTGGAACAGGTTATTGCCGCCAACTTAGAGTCTCTGTTCCCCGGCCTGCAGATCACCGAAAGCTACCCGTTTCGGGTCACCCGCGACGCCGATTTGGAAATCCAGGAAGATGAGGCCTCCGATTTGCTGCAAACGGTCGAGCAGGGCCTGCGGCGGCGTCAGTTCGGCGATGTCGCCCGGCTCGAAGTCACCACCGCCATGCCGGCCCGCCTGCAGGGTCTGCTGATCGAAAACCTGCTGGTAGACCCCGCCGACGTCTATGCCCTGCCCGGCCCGCTCGGCTTGTCGGATCTGATGCAGGTCTGGAAGCTGGACCGGCCTGATTTGAAGGACCCGCCGCTGCTGCCGTTTGTGCCGCCGGCGCTTGCCGACCCGGATCGGTCTATTCTGGACGTCATCGGCGAGCAGGATCTGCTGCTGCACCATCCGTATGACTCGTTCGGCCCGATTTTAGACTTTATCAAAAGTTCCGTCAATGACCACGGCGTTCTCGCGGTCAAGCAGACCCTGTACCGGGTCGGCAGCAACTCGCCCATCGTGAAATCCCTGGCGGCGGCCCGCGACGAAGACACGCAGGTCGCCGTCTTGGTGGAACTGAAAGCGCGGTTTGACGAAGAAAACAACATTGAATGGGCCAAAGCCCTGGAAGACTCCGGCGTCCATGTCGTCTACGGTCTGGTGGGCCTTAAAACCCACTGCAAAGTCGCACTGGTCGTCCGCAAAGAGCAGGGTGGGGCGCTGCGCCGCTATGTGCATCTCGGCACGGGCAACTACAACCCGATTACGGCCCGCATCTACACGGATTTGTCGCTGTTCACCGCCCGGCCCGACATTGCCGCCGACGTCTCCGAGCTGTTCAACCTCCTGACCGGCTACTCTCGCCAGCGCCGCTACCGTAAAATTCTGGTCGCGCCGGTCAACATGCGCGAGCGCTTTTTGCAGATGATCGCCCGCGAGGCGGAATGGGCGCGGCGCGGCAAGCCGGCCCGGCTGGTGCTGAAAACAAACACGCTGTCGGACATCCCGATTATCCGCGCTTTGTACGCCGCCGCGCAGGCCGGGGTCAAAATAGATCTGATTGTGCGCGGGGCCTGCTGCCTGCGCCCCGGTGTTCCCGGCGTCTCCGAGAACATCCGGGTCGTGTCCATCGTCGGGCGCTTTTTGGAGCATTCGCGCCTCTACTACTTTCAAAATGGCGGACGCTACCAGATCTACTGCGGCTCGGCGGACCTGATGCGCCGCAATTTAGACCGCCGCGTCGAAGTGCTGTTCCCGGTGGAAGATGCCGCGCTCAAAAAGCAAATCCGGGACGACATGCTGGAAATGTATCTGAAAGATACGGTCAACACCCATGTTCTCCAGCCGGACGGCTCCTATGTCCGCCGGCGTCCTGCGCCGGGCGAAGCCCCGTTCAGCGTCCAGGACTGGTTTCTCGCCCGCCATGGTTCTCCTGCCTGACTGTATCGGAAACAAGATTGATTCGGTTCTTCGCCCACGAAGGTGGGCGCTTGCACTTCCAAAGCCCTGCCGTTCAGGGCAGGGAGTTTTAAGGTTTTCTCCCATGCACATCACCCCCACGCTCATTGCCCGCATAAACCGCTTCTCCGTAGACTTTCATGCCGCCCGCATGAGTGCGGCGGCCGCTTTGCCCGGCAACCCGTTTGGCATCGAGGTCCGCACCTTCGGGGAAGGCGTCGCCGTCAGAGTCCGGCATCCTCTTCTCGTAAGCAAAAACCGGATTGCCGGGTTCCGGCCCGGCGACCTGCCCGAACTGAGCGACTTGCTGCGTTTCTACCGTGAAGGCGGCCTGCGCTTCACGCTGACAGTTCCGCCGGGGCAGATGACGCCCGCGCTGTTCCAGAAGCTGACGGAGGCAGGACTGTGGTCCGAAGGCAGCGGCACTGTCCCAGCCCTTGTGCCGGCGAATCTGCCTCCGCGCCCACCGAAGTTCTCGTGCGCCAGGCCAGCCCGCAGGAAAAAGACCTTTATCTCGACTTGTTCCAGCAAGCATTCGCGGACCGAGACGAAAGCGCCCCCGAGTACCGGGCGTTCCAGTGGGCCGAAGATGCGCTGCCGGGCAGTGGGCGCTATGTGGCCGAAATGGGCGGCAAGCCCGTCGCGATGGCCTCATTTCCCATCGTGGACGGCGTCGGATTTCTCGGCACGGCGGGGGTTCTTCCGCCGTACCGCAGGCAAGGCATCCAGAGTGCGTTAATCCGGCAGCGGATCGCAGATGCGGCGGAGCAGGGCTGCGACTTGATTTTAGGAGGCGGCAGCCCCGGCACGACTTGTTTTCGCAATTTCGAGCGGGCGGGCTTGCGTCTTGTCCCGACCGGAGCGGTCTGGAAAGAAATTGCGGCAGTGTCAAAATAGTTGTGAAGAATGGCAGGGAAACATGGAACAATCTCTTAAGATTTTCCCAGAATGTGTTCTCTTTGCTCTTAGGATACAGAAAGACGGCATGACCGCGCCCCCTGATACCACAAACCGCCCGCTTCCGACCCTGCTGCGTCCCGCCTTCGACTCGCGCCGGTCTCCGCGCTCGACTCTGGGTATGGCCGCCTGCGGCCTGCTGATGGCGGCAGTGACTTTTGGCGTCTTCCTGCGCGTTCCGGCTCTGCTTCCCCTGTTCCTTTTCTGCACCGTGCTGGCACTGCTGGCGACCTTGCTGCCGGCGACAGGGCCACGGGGGCAGCGCGTCGGCCTGCTGCCGGCGGTGGGGCTGGCAGGAGTGCTTCTGCTTCCGCTCGGACTGGCCCTGCTGCCGCTTCTGCTGGCAAACACGGCCTATGCGTTCTCGCGCGACGCGCCCCTTTCCCGGCGTTTGGCGCAGGAGCGCGGGGCGTGCCTGCTGCTGGCCGCGCTTGCCGGTGGCCTGCCCAACCGGTTCCTGGCTGAGACCCTGCCGAAGACCCTCCTGACCGTGCTGGCCTACAGCGCCATGTTCCTGCTCGGGCGGCTGCTGTGCCTGCAGCGGCATCAAAGCGCGGAACGGACAGTGCGCCGCCATGCATCCCAAAACTGGAAGCTGGAAGCGGTGACACTGGGCGCGGCGGCCCCGGCCGTGCTGCTGATGGCCTGGGCATTTCCTGAGTTCGGAATGGCCGGCCTGTCCGGCGCGGCGGCCCTGCTGGCCCTCATGGCTTTGGTGGCGCATTTTGGATTTGAAGTGGCCGGCCTGCGGGAGCAGGTGCAGGCCATGGAGAAAGTCAGCGCCGTGACGGTCTCCCAGACCAGTGCGCCGCGCGTGGTCGCGCTGTTTTTGCAGCTCAGCACGGCGCTTGTTTCCTGCGACCGTGCTCTGCTGTGGCTGACCGACGACTCGGATACCCGGCTGGAACGTGCTTTGCCCATTCGGATCAAAGACTACTGGGGACAGGCCGGCGGCAGCGAAAGCGTCTCGCTCCGCTTTGGCGAGGGTCTGGCCGGGCGGGTCGCCGAGCGAAAACGCGCCGTGATTGTCCGGGACGGTGCCCAGGACCCGCGCCTGATCGCGCAGGAGCGGCGGGGCAGTCCCGGCTCTTTTGCTATGCTGCTGCTGCCGCTGGTGGCGGGGAACCAGGTCATGGGAGTTGTCCAGCTTGAGCGCGATGCGCCCGGCGCGTTTACCCACCGGGATAAGAGCCGCATTCAGTCGCTTGCTTCTCAGGCCGCCGCGACTCTTGCCAATGTCCGCGCCCACCAGGACGTTTACAGCCAGGCCATCACCGACGCGCTGACCGGCCTCTTCAATCGCCGCCACATGCAGACGGTGCTGGCCGACGAGCGCCGCCGCGCCCAGCGCTACGGCCATCCGCTGTCGGTCATCATGCTCGACGTAGACGGCTTCAAGTCCTACAACGACACCTACGGCCATGTCCAGGGCGACGTGCTGCTGAAGATGATGGCGGGCATTCTGCAAAGCCAGGTGCGCGGCGTGGACTGTGTCGGGCGCTTCGGCGGCGAGGAATTCCTAGTCGTCCTGCCGGAAACCCCGTCCGAAGAAGCCTTCCAAGCCGCCGAGCGCCTGCGCCTCGCCGTCGCCCATACGATCTTCCCCGGCTTCGCGGGGGACCCCGAGATGGCCGTCTTCAAGACCATCTCCCTCGGCGTAGCCACCTATCCCGACATCACCGACGACACCCAGGCCCTCGTCACCCTTGCCGACAACGCCCTCTACCGCGCCAAGCGGAGCGGCCGCAACCAGACCATCCAAGCCACCCCCGGCGCTTTGGTCCTGGACCGGGAGTAGCTGCCGCGCCGGGGCTGCACCCGGCACGCGTTCCTCTGACACCTGCCTTCAATACGTTTCCTCGCTCCACTTAGCTCAATCAAGCGCAATCTATGCCATAATCAAGCAAACCGATGTTTGGAGCAGTAACTTGGCATGGCGAGTTCGGCGACTTTTGTGGCGTACATTGATGAAGCAGGGGATGAAGGATTTAAGTTCGGGAAAGGTTCTTCCGAGTGGTTCGTGCTGGGTGCGGCCATTCTGCGCCGGGCGTCTGAGATGCCAGAAATCAGGTTGGTAGATGATGTACGGGCGCGTCTCAATCGCGGCAGAAAATCTGACCGGCAATTCCCGCCGAAAAAAGCGCTGCATTTCCGAGACTTAGAACATGATGTTCGCAAATACTATGCGTCTCGCATTGCAAAGGCCTCTCTGACATCTGCTGTTGTCCTGATCAAAAAACAGGATTTGCTTTCTGGGAATGAGACCGCCGCCGAAGAAAAGCAGCGGCGCATGGCGCTGTATCATGCGGCGACATTAGGGCTAGTCGGAGTGATTTCCCGCCATTGTGCTGACGGGTATGTGCCCGGCGAACCCGGAGACGGCTCCGTTGACCTGGTATTTTCCAGCCGCAGTTCTCTTGACTATGCTCAGCTCAAAAACACTATTGAGCAAGTCTTGGCAGACCCGGACTCTTTCGGCTACCGCGACTTCATGGCGACAACGGCTCATCCCAGCGCAGGCATCATCAAAGCCACGCAAGTTCAAGCAATCATGCACAGCAAAAGCATGGGACTTCAAATCGCAGATGCCGTGACCAGCAGTTACTTTTACGCTGTGGAGAGTTCAGCGGACGGATTTACTGAGGATGCCTATGTCCGGCTTCTACTCCCCTGCGCCTACCGCCACTCAGGCGAACTATTTGGGCATGGGGTCAACGCTCAATTTTGCAGAACCAATACAAGGGCGGAAATGGAGCAAGAACTGACACGGTGGGAGAGGTAAGCAAAAAGGACGCAGGTCCGGGCCTTTGGAACCCACCGTCAACCGGCTGCCGTCCGCAAAGGACGACCAAAGGTGCTCCGCGCTCCCTGCACTTCTATTATTGCCGAATTGCGGCAATTCGTCAATAGTTTTTTATAGTTTTTTGTACGGATAAAAAATACGGTTATGTCCAACACGCTTTTCTACGGCGACAATCTTTCCATTTTGCAGCAGCACGTTCTTGACGCCTCGGTAGACCTCTGCTATTTAGATCCTCCGTTCAACTCCAATCGAGACTACAATGTTTTGTTCCGGGAGCAGTCGGGACGCGAAAGCCCGGCGCAGATTAAAGCCTTTGGCGATACCTGGAACTGGGCGGGGGCTGCCGAAGCCTGGGCGGATTTTGCGGCGCTGTGTCCGGTCCCGAAAGTCATTGAGCTGATGCGGGGGTTTCATAACACGCTGGGCGAGAACGATGTCATGGCGTACCTCGTGATGATGGCCCCGCGCTTGTATCATCTGTGGCGGGTCTTGAAACCCACCGGCAGCCTCTACCTGCACTGCGACCCTACCGCCAGCCATTATCTCAAACTAATCTTAGATGGCATCTTCGGCGCGAAGAACTATCGAAACGAAATAACGTGGAAGAGGAATTTCACGAAGAAGGGTTCTCAGCACGAGATGACGCGGTTTGCAAACAACGCGGATATTATCTTCTTCTACGGCAAGTCACGAGAGACACCTTTCAGAACTCAATACTTCGCCAAGCCATTGGAAGAAGTCGCAGACCTTTATGACAAAGTTGACGAACAAGGAAGGCGGTTCAAGTCAGAGCCAATAGAACTTCCCGGCATGATGGCGCGAGCCAATCTCGTCTATGAGTTTATGGGCTATACTCCGATACATGGGTGGATGATGAGTCGTGAAAAGCTCCAAGAACTAGATGACGCCGGTAAACTTTACTTTACCAAAAACGGTAAGCCGCGAAGAAAAAACTTTCTTGAAGATTACGTTGGAACACAAGTTGACAACATTTGGACTGACATTTTGCCAGTCGGTCAGAAGCAATCCGAAGGTCAGGGCTACCCGACACAGAAGCCGATTGCGCTGCTGGAACGGATTATCAATGCGTCCAGCGATCCCGGCGATGTCGTGCTTGACCCATTTTGTGGGTGCGGCACAGCCATTGTTGCGGCCCAAAAGCTGGGGCGGCAGTGGCTCGGGATTGACGTGACGCCGATTGCCACGTCGCTGATCCAAAAGCGCCTGTTTGACCAGTTTGAGGCCCGCGACATCCGCCTGCTGTCCGCCGCCGACAAAGCAAACGCCGTGACGCTGGCGCGGGCATTTACCGTGGAAGGGCTGCCCACCGATGAGGCCGGGGCGCGGGCGATGTTTGAGGCGGACCACAAGAAGTTCGAGATGTGGGCGGTGGGGCTGGTGCCGGCCATCCCGCAGGAGAAGAAAGGCGCGGACGGCGGGATTGACGGCCTGGCCTACTTTGATGTCGGGGCCAAAGAGCTGACCAAAGCAGTCATTCAGGTCAAAGGCGGCAAGGTCGGCTCGCCGGGTGTGCAGCAGCTCCGGGGCGCGATGTCGGGTCTGAACGCCGCGCTGGGGTTCTATGTCACCCTGGAAGCGCCGACCCGGAACATGAAGGCGGAAGCGCTGTCAGCGGGGTACTACAAAGCGGCGACCGGGGTGGGGCGGCAGGTTCCCGCCATGCAAATCCGCACGATTGCCGAGCTGCTGGACGGCCACGGCTTCGAGTTCCCAGTCACCGTCGGCTCCAACGTCTCGTTCAAGTCCGCCTCGGCCATCGCCGCCGCGTCCGGGCAGGGCGGTCTGGAATTATAACTGCTGGAACAAACGAGTGGAACAAACGAACAGAAGGAACGAGGACGTAAACGTCCTCGCTGGGGAGCGTGGACGCTAAGGTCCCGAGGGTAAGGGACAAGATTTAGAATTGGGTTCTTTTCTTGTTCTTCCGCCACGCCCTCCGGGTCTGCCCTCCGGGTAGCCAGTGCTGACCAGTGCAGCAGGTGGCGGCTTGGCGCTTCGCCCCTCAACCCAATAAAACCCTAGCGAGGACGTTCACGTCCTCGTAAAACCGCCCTCGTAATCCGCAATCTTATCTATTTCGTAAAAGTCAGGGTTGTTGAGAACTGAACTGTGTGGGTATGAGGTAGCTTTAGGCGATCCGCAAAAGCGCACGTAAGAAAAACGTACTCAGATTTAGATTGTTGAGGTTCTTATGTCAGACAGCAGATTTGAAAAGCAAGACCCGCGCACACAGTATCCGCAGCCTCCCTTTCACAAGCAGCCGCAGGCTGCCCCCGGCCTCGGGAGCAAGATGGACCCGGTTCCTGATTGCGGCGAAACAAGCTACACCGGCTCGGGCAAGCTGGCCGGGCGCAAGGCCCTGATTACCGGCGGAGACTCCGGCATCGGACGCGCCGCCGCGATCGCCTTTGCGCGGGAAGGCGCAGACGTTGCCATCGGCTACCTGCCGGCGGAGGATGCCGATGCCCGCGAAGTAATCGCGCTGATCGAGCAGGCAGGCCGCAAAGCCGTCGCCATTCCCGGCGACATCACCGACGAGACGTTCTGCAAGTTCCTCATTGAAGCGGCCGTGGAAGGCCTCGGCGGTTTAGATATTCTGGTCAACAACGCCGCGTCTCAGGTCACCGAGCCGAACATCTTAGACATCACGACGGAGCAGTTTGATCGAACGCTCAAGACGAACTTGTATGCGCTCTTTTGGATCACCAAAGCCGCCATTCCGCACCTCACGCCCGGCTCGGCCATCATCAATACCACGTCCGTGCAGGCGTATCAGCCTTCGCAGGCCATTACCGACTACGCGATGACCAAAGCGGGCATTGTAGACTTCACGAAAGCTCTGTCGAAGTCAATGATTGAGAAGGGCATTCGTGTCAACGCCGTCGCGCCCGGCCCGTTCTGGACACCTTTACAGTCCAGCGGCGGCACGACCGAGGAAAAGCTGAAGAACTTCGGCTCCGAAGCCCCGATGGCCCGCCCCGGCCAGCCCGTAGAAATCGCTCCGGTCTATGTTCTGCTGGCGTCCCAGGAAGGCAGCTACATCACCGGCGAGATCTACGGCGTCACCGGCGGCGTCGGGATTGCGTAGGGAGACCTCACCCCGCTTAACCCTCTCCTTAAAAAAGGAGAGGGTCGCCAGATACGAAGTAATGCCGAAGGCATAGGGACGAGGCGGGGTGAGGTTCCTACTTCTTCTGCATCATCAAGACGCAGACAAACAAGCCCAGCGCCCCGGCAATGCGCCAGGGGTTCAGCGGCACACGCGGCACCCCAAACCAGCCAAAGTGGTCAATTACCACCGCCGAAAGAAGCTGGCCCAGCACCGTCGCGGCAATCACAACCCCTGCGCTGACTTTCGGAATGCCGATCAGGCCAATGGTCACGGCAAACGCTCCCAGCAGTCCGCCGCCCAGCCACACCCACCAGTGCAGCTTGGTCAGCGCCCCCAGTTTCCCGTGCCCCAGCACCCCAAACGCCGCCAAAATTCCAACTGCCGTCGCGCCGACTACAAGCGACAGCAGCGCCCCCAGCATCGGGGACTTCAGCACACTCCGAAGCTGAGCGTTCAGTGCATCCTGCACCGGCAGCCCGATTCCTGATAGCGCAATTAAACCAATCAACAAATACTGCAAGTCTTTCTCCTGCCAGGCCCGCGTTGGCCGGCAGAAGAGAGTTTACCCAGGTTTCCTGAAAGTGCTATGAACATCTGAAAGTGCTATGAACATCTGAAAGTGCTATGAACACAATCGGCGTTCAGCGAGCTTCTGCCTGAGGGGCGGATTGCGACGAATCCACTGGCCGCGTTCAGCCTAGTCTGGGAGACTGCCAAGACATGGGTGCGCTGGGAAGTGAAAAAGTTGGTGTATAATTGCTTATGGAGCATACATTCACGTGCCGCCCCCGCTGCCGCTTTGTCCCCAAGATCGTCTCTGCCGCTGTGCTCGCAGCGGCTCTTCTGCCGCTGGCAGGCTGCGGCGGGAGCAGTTCCAGCAGTCCGCCGGCCAGCTTGCTGGGAACCTGGGGCGGCGGAACGTCAGAAGCTCCCGCCGTGCTAACGGTAACCTCGATCGGTGGGAGTTTGGCCTTCGCCTGCGGCGCTGCTGATGTGCTGACTCAGCCGCTGGTCGCCGGAGCCAACGGAAGCTTTGATGTTGTTGCGACTGTAATTCCGGGCATTCCAGCAGGTCCGCTGCCGCCAATCCATTTAGTCGGCACCGTCAGCGGCAACACGATTACCCTGCACGAAGTCTACGCCTCCGGGCCGGGAACTAATCTCACAGTGACTTACGGTAAGTCCGCCCCCGCCTTTAACGGCTCCTGCCCAGGCTGACCCCGGATTTCGCCTAATCAGTTGTCGGATTGCCTCAAGGCAGGCTTGGTCAAGCACTTGATCTCCACACGAACGCATGACGCGCATCTGCTCCGGCTGGGCGGCTGCCGAGGCGACATAGTCAAACACGATCTGACTGCTGGAAAATGAGCCATCAAGAATGTCAGGAACCTTAACGGTCGCATAATCACCCATCAGCCTTGCTTCTTAATTTCGCCCCTGCGTTTTCTTCGGACTGACGAATGCCAAAATCGCTGCCGTCGTTTTCTCTGGCTGCTCGAAGAACGGGAAGTGGCCGCAAGCGTCAAGCTCGACAAGTTGCGAGTTCTTGATCGCGGCGTGAGCGGCTTCGGCGGACTGCGGTGTGATGACGCCGTCTTCTTTGCCGTTGATAATCAGCGTCGGCACGGTAATCTGGGAGAGCAGCGGCGTGTCGTCGCGAATAAGAAAATGGTCGTTGACAATAAGCGCCGCGCCTGGTTCATTGGCCGGCATCAGCGCCGCCGGGGGAATGCTGTACGGCCTCAGCGCCTGGCCGATCTGCCCGTAGAACGCGACCGACGCGGACTTCGGATCGCCGGCAAAGTACAGCCCGGCGGGACCCGTCGCCAGACCGAACGCGCCGGACATCCGGGCCGGGTCGTCCGGCAGCAGCGCCTGAAGCTGCTTTGTCGTCGCAAGGTCCGCGTCGTCTTTCGCGGCCGCAAACTTCTTGGCGGCGTTGGCTAACAGCGCGTTCTGCATCTGCGGCACCGACACCAGCCCGTCCATGTCGATAAAGCCCTGCACATGGCCGGGATGCGCCGCCACATATTCCAAGCCCAGCATCCCGCCGTAAGAGTGGCCCAGCACATACCACTTGTCTACTTTCAAGGATTGCCGGACGCCTTCCACATCGGCGACCAACGTACTAAACGTGTAGCCCTTGATTTCCGATGGCTGCGGGTCCATTGGGTTCGCCACCGACAGCCGCGCCGACTCGCCGCAGCCGCGCTGGTCCAGATATACTACGTTCAGCGATTTCTCAAGGCTAGGCCCCCAGGCGTAAAACATGTGCGCCGAGAACCCCGGCCCGCCGTGTAGGATAACGACATAAGGGTTCGCCTTGTCCGCTCCGCGCACCCGAAAGTGCAGCATCGCTCCGTTGATGACCTCATGGTGGTCTTCATCAAACGCAGACGCCGGCAGACAAGCCAGCAAAAGCAACCCGCACAAGGCGGCCGCCCACAAACGAACAGCAAAACGAATACGCATCGTAGTTTCTCCTTTACTCGCTGACAATTTTTCACCCGCTCGTGAGCGGGCCAACAATCTGATGCAGAACGCGCACGTGGCTCTCAAATGCCGCCCGGCCTTCCGCGCTCAGCGACAGCCAGGTCCGGCCCCGCTTACCCTCAAAAACTTTCGTGATGACAACGTAGCCCAGCGCTTCTAGCGCCGACAAATGCCGGGACAGATTAGACTCGCCAAGCGCCAGATGGTCCCGCAGAAACGCAAAATCTATGCGCTCCGACTGGGCCAGCAGGGCCATGATCGAAAGCCGCACCGGCTGATGAATGGCGTCGTCTAAAGCGTGTCTCGGGTGCAGATCGTTCATTATAGGCCTCCGCAGGCGCGGCGCTGCTGCCAGCCCACCCAGAAGAGCGGCGCGGCATCCAGCAGTCCAGCCAGCGTAAGTGTGCCATTTCGGGCACAATCTGTCTGCCAAAAGTGCGTCCCTAATGCGATGCCGCCCATCAGCACAACTCCATGGTAGATGCCCCAGATGCCGAACAGCCAGGGCTTTTCGACTTTGAGCGGCTTGACCGGCAGACGGCGCTGGTAGAAGATGGTCCAAGCCGCTGCGGCGGAAGCCGTCACCATACTGGTTCCTCCCGCCCAGACAGGCGGGACAACTTCAAAGCCGATCATGCAAGCGAAAACCACCACGCCCCAAACCAGCGGCACGGTTCCATTGTTCGGACTATGCCGCCGCGCCGCCACTTCCGCCTGCGAGATTGTCCGCAGCGCGTCCCATGCCTGCTGTTCACTGTCCATAGCTTGCCTCCTGTGTAAGCGCTTTACTAATAGTAAAGTATAACACAGCTAGGAAAGCCTGTCAAGCGTTTCCAAAAATTATTTCGCCCGGCGCAGCATAGGCTTCCACTGGCCCCGCTGGATGGCCGCTCGCAGCAGTAAAACCCCAGTGAGCGTGCCGACGACCAGGAATACCACGCCCGCTTCCGGGCCGAATGGCCCGCCAGTGACGTAGGACGGCCCGGACAAAACGGCGTGCAGCAGCGTATGCGGGTCATGGTTGCCAGAATCGGGGCAGCCGTAGATCGGCCCCTCAAAGTAATCCCAGGCCCAGTGAATGCCGATGGGAAACCATAGCTTGCGCGTCAGCAGATAGGCTGCGCCCATTGGCAAGCCTGCCTCGAAACATATCTGTAGCGGTCCGGCCACCCGCATCCAGTGCGACGCCCCCGGAACTGGGTTTGCAAGATGCACCAGGCCAAACAGCAGGCTGGTCACGCCCAAAGCCACGCCACTGCCCCAGCGCCCTTCCAGTGTTTGGAACATGTAGCCGCGGAACTGGGTCTCTTCAAACACGCCAACGCAAAAATACACCAGCAGCGGCACTAAAACAAGGAGGCTCGGCACCACTGCGGTGAGGTGGTACATTCCCAGCAAGGATAGTATCCCAACACCAATGGTCAGCATTGCTGCCCCAAGTGCGAATCCGCCCAGCAGTCCCGTCGGTAACCCGCTGAGGTTAAAGCCCGCCGTCGCCCAAGAGCGCTTGTCGGCGAAGCGTACCATGACCCAAAACGCCAGCACCGCGCTTGCCGCCGCTGCCCCCTCAGCCAAGGTGCCGAGCAGCAGGAGAAAATGACGCGGGTTCTGATGCAGCAAGCGGAACACGCCCAGCGGGAGCAGGAACAGCGGCGTTGAAATCGCCGCAAACAGCAGCAGGTTTAGCACGATGCGGGTGACGGGAAAGGCCCAAAACCGCTGCCAGCGGCTTGGCTTGGGTGCGGCGGGACTAGAAAGCGGGTTCGTGTAGATCATGCTTTTGTTGACACGGGAAAGTGAGAAAGGTTGCAGGTGGACAATTAGGCACCGGCACTGGAAGTGCCGGTCTACTAGGGAACGAAAGTGTCTGCGACACTGAAGATGAAAGATGAGCTGACTGTACTTAGCATTTAGTCCCGTAGGGACTTTCATTCAATAGTAGACCGGCACTTCCAGCGCCGGTTTCTTCAATACCTCAAATACGCTTCCGAGATGGCGCTGCCGATCTCAATGCACCGGATCTGGACCTGATCCAAGAACTGGTGCAGGCCCTGCTTGATGATCTCTTCCGTTGTCATAAACGACAAATCCGCCCGCAGCCGCCCGACCAACCGCTCGGCGCGGTTCGACGCCGGAACGCCTTTCGTGCCGCCGATCTGCCGCAGGGCGCGGTCCACACGGGCCACGGCGTAGCTGATGGACGCGGGAAAGTCCGGGTTGCGGACCAGAAACGAGACCACTTTGCCCGGCGTGATGCCAAGCCGGTTGGCCTTGCGGAACGCTTCAAACGCGCCGACGCTCTTCAGCACGGCGATCCACTGATGCTGGTCCAGCGTCCCGCCAATTTCCGCTTCTCCTAAAAGGATATGATACTTGACGTCCAAAATCCGGGCCGTTTTGTCGGCCCGCTCCAGCATCATGCCGCATTCTAAAAACGCCCGCGCTTCGTCCGTCGGCATCGTCCGCTCGGTGATGCCCCGGACCAAATGCGACGAGTTTTTGACCTGGGCAAAGAACGAGTGCGGGGACGAGGCTAAAATCTTGTCCACGTTCCACCGGGTTACCTCCAGAAAGAACATGTTCAGGCTCTCGTACATCTCCGACGGGATGATCTCGCGGACGCCCCGCGCGTTCTCGCGGGCACGGATGACGCAGGACGTAATAGAATTCCCGTTTTCCCGGCAGAACGCAAAGAAGTCCAGCACATTGCGCTCGACCTGGGTGTCATCATACAGCGCCGCAAACATCTCGGCGTCGCCGGAAATCGCCAGGATTGGCCCCCACAGCGCCGACGGGTCGCCGCCGCTGCCGCCGCCGGCCAGCGGGAACGCCCCTTCCAGCTCCGAGTGGTACTGGACATCCACCATGCGGGCCGTCGCTTCGGCCCGCTCCACATAGCGCCCGATCCAGAACATGGCATCGGCTTCACGAGCAAGCATAAGTTATCCTTTGCGTCAAAATGAGTCAAATGCCGGGGTTGTAGAAAACCCCGGCAAAGAAGCATCCTTCGGATGAAGATGAGGACAGCAAATGCTGGGTCTCTCTGTGTCCGAAGGACATTTCCTGCCGGGGTTTTCTACAACCCCGGCATTCCTATTGCTTAAAGGTCGGTGCCGGCGGCCAAACACCGGGCTGCGGAGGGTGCTCTGCCAATGGGTTTGGCGATGCGGGATGCTGGATGAGGTCGCGCAAAGTCCGCCACAGCATAAAAGCGCTGTAAAATGACACGACATTCGCACTATAATTGAGCAGATCGTATGCGAGGTTAACGCTCAAACGTGCGCCAAGACCCAAGTAATGATGCATGTCCAAGTCCAAGCGGCTTATGCCTGTCAAGACAGACGCGGCGGCGGCAGGAGTGGCCCAGCGAAGATGCTGCCGCCAGCCAGGACGCGAGACGAGGATGACTACGGCAAATCCAACGACGATAAACAGCATGTCAATAACGCTGTGAAAGATGTAGCCAAACTCAATTAGCCCGATGTACCACGGCGGTATGTTGTGCATTCGGTTTCCCCTTGTTCATTCCTTGAACCTCTTTGACTTCCCCTTACACCTTAATCACGCCCTCAACGGGCCGCGTCTCGCCTTCCCCGAACCCTTGCGACTGGGTCATGCTGCCCATCGTCTGCGACTGAGACATCCCCGCCGGACGCGCCAGCACCCAGGTGTCTTTCGATCCGCCGCCCTGGGACGAATTGACGACATAAGAGCCTTTACGCAGCGCAACACGGGTCAGGCCGCCGGGGATAATCGTGATCTCCTCGCCCATTAAAATATACGGCCGCAGGTCAATATGCCGGCCCTCGAAACCGCTGGCATCGGGGACAAACGCCGGGGCACGGGAAATCTGAACGAGCGGCTGGGCAATGAAGTTGCGCGGGTCGGCTTTGATCATCGCCGCGAACTCGTCCTGCTGGGCCTTCGTAGACTGCGGCCCCATCAGCATCCCATAGCCGCCCGCTTCGTTGGCGCTCTTGACGACCAGCTTGTCCAGGTTCTTCAGAATATGGTCACGCTGGGCGTCGTCGGCAGACAGAAACGTGCGAACATTCGGGATCAGTGCGTCCTCGCCCAGATAATACTTGATCATCGCCGGGACATACGCATAGATCACTTTGTCGTCGGCCACGCCCGTTCCGACGGCGTTCGCAAGCGCGACATTGCCCGCTCTGTAGGCGTTAATCAGGCCGGGAACACCAAGCGACGAGTCCGCCCGGAACGTCAGCGGGTCCAAAAAGTCGTCGTCAATCCGCCGGTAGATGACGTCCACCCGCTGCGGCCCGCGCGTCGTTTTCATCCAGACCAGATTGTTCTCGACATAAAGATCACGCCCCTGCACCAGATCAATGCCCATCTGCTGGGCCAGAAACGCATGTTCAAAATACGCGGAGTTGAACTCGCCGGGGGTCAGCAGCACCACGGTCGGGTCGGCAACGGCGCGGGGCGAAATGTACCGGAGATTAGCGAGAAGTTGGGAGCAGTAATGGTCAACGGCCAGCACCCGGTTTTCCCGGAACAAGCCGGGAAAGATGCGGGTCATCAGCATCCGGTTTTGCAGCACATACGATACGCCCGAAGGTGAGCGCAAGTTATCTTCCAAAATTAGATACTCGCCGCTGTCATCGCGCACCAAGTCCGTGCCGCAGATATGGACATAGATGTCCTTTGGAACCGGCGCTCCGATCAGCTCCCGCCGAAAGTGCTTCGCGTTGACAATCAGCTCGCGCGGCACCACGCCGTCCTTGAGTATCTTCTGGTCATGGTACACATCGTGCAGGAACAAATTCAGGACGCGCAGGCGCTGGGCCAGCCCGCGCTCGATCCGCGCCCATTCCTGATTGGTAATAATGCGCGGCACCAGATCCACCGGCATCGTCTTTTCCAGGCCCTGGTCGTCCCCGTAGACCGTGAACGTCACGCCTTGATTAAGCATGCTGCTTTCGGCCTGCTGGGCACGCGCCTTGAACTCGCCTGCCGTCAGCGACGCAAGCGTCCGGTACAGGCTCTGGTAGTGTGGGCGAGGAACCCCGGTGGTCTCGAACATCTCATCATAGAAGTTGTCGAGGGTGTAGTGGTCAAAAAGGGACATGTGAAGCGGCAGACTCCTGACTGTAAGTAGCATGAGATCGCGCGTCGTTGCGGGGGAAAGTTATTATACCGGGCTGGGGAAGGGGTGTCAAGTTCGCGCCCGGCACGAGCAGTTGTCCCGGCATTGAGATGCCAGGCTACCCGGTGATTTATTACGGAGTGGCGTATCTTACCGCGCCAGTACACTATAAACGACCCGGCTGTTACGGCTGGCGACAACCTCCGTCACCCGCTCGCGGACCGGCTCCGGCAAAGGCTCATCACGGGGATGCTTGATGACCACCCGCCGCCGCGCCACCCGCCGGGCCTCTTCCACTGTGCCTGCCTCCAGCGGGGCCGGGTTGCCGAACACGAACAGCGGCGAAACAGACACTTCCGAACCGCTCAGCCGGTGCTCAAAAAACGGGTCGAAATACACCACGTCTACCGACTGCGCGGCCAAACACGGCAGATACTCCCGTGCATCCGCCGTCACCACCTGCACCCGCCGCAGCGGGGCCGTCAGCCTCGCGCTGTGCAGCGTGAAGCTCTGCGTCCCGACGCGCGAGACCAGCGCAAGCTCCGGCACACTTTCCAGCCCCACCACGCTTCCGCCTTCGCCGGCTGCGAGCGCGGCCAGACTGGCCTCGCACGCAAAGCCCAGCGTGCAGTCCAGCAGCGAGTCGCCTGCGTTTAGTTGAACCGCTTCTAAAAAGTGATCGCCCCCCCCGTGCATCAAATTGTAGGCGCGGACTTGAAACAGATTGGGATGAAAAAAGTATTCCACGCCGCTGTCTCGGTCCCGCAGCCGCAGATGGTCCTGTCCGGCAATGAGCAGGCGCTTCGCCCCACATTCGGCCAAGACGCCGGGAACCGAGAGGCCGGAGCGCGGTACATAAAGCGCTCCTAGCTCGGCGGCATACTCCCACGCCTGTGCTTCTAGGGTAGGAGGTGGATGAACGGAAGTGGTAACGGCGAGGGAAATGGGCATGATTGCTTGCATTACACAGAGGAGCCGGGGTTGTAGAACCCGGCAAAGAAACATCCCTCGGATGAAGATGTCATGCACACGGCTTTATCTTTGTCCGAAGGACAGTTCCTGCCGGGTTCTACAACCCTGGCTCGTCTATCTGGCCTTAGCCTTACTGCTGCTCCGCCCAGATGTAAGTCATCGGAAGCAGGTCCGTCAGCAGCCTGACAACCAAGCCGCTTTCCGCCTTCAGAACCACTTGGATGTCCAAACAGTAATCCGCCAGGATCTGACGGCAGCGCCCACACGGCGCGACCACGCCCCGGTTTCTGTCCGCGACGGCCACAATCGCCAGCGGCTTCCCGCCGCCTTCCGAGACCAGCCGGGCAAGCGCGACCACTTCCGCGCACGGTCCGCCGGTGAAATGGTACAAGTTCAGACCCGAGTAAACCGAGCCGTCAGCGGCATAGATGGACGCCGCAACCGTATGGTTGTCGCCGTCACCGTTTTGGGTCAGCATCGCCGAGGCCGTTTCCACCATGTGCGTCAGCGTCTCTTCCGTGATTACCTCGCTGCTCATCGTCATAGCTCCCGCACGGCGTCTTTAATGTCGGCAACGGCGGCGGGGGGAACGATCAACTGGCCGAAGCCCATGCCCAGAGCATCGCCCAGAACCTGCGGCCACCAGTCGCCGCCAAGCCGCACCGTCGCCGGCTTGCCCGCCCGTCTAGCCCCCCCCGCCGCAAGCAGCAGGCGCTCCCAGGACGCGCCGCGCAGGCTGCCGGTCAGAAACGTCCCGGCAAAGCCGTCTAACGTCTCCGGCAGATCGTCGTTTGTGTCGTCGCCTTCGACCGAAACGCCCAGCTCAAGCTGGACCCGGCCAAATAGCGTGTCGTCTTCTTCTAGGCTGGCTTCAATTCCGTCCAAGCGTTCCTGAAGCTCTTCCCGGTCGGTCGGCTCGCGCAGGACTAAGTGCAGCGGCAGGCGGGCCGCGCCGCGCACCAGCGCCGTCAAGGCTAAGTTGTCGTGGGGAATGTCCAAGTACAAGGGCTGGCCGCCGATAATTCTCGCCAGATCGCCCAGCACCTGCGCCTGCTCGCCGGCTGTCTGGGCTACAGTGTCCGTGCCGAGAAAGTTGTTGCCTGCCGGGACGACCAGCCCGTCCGCGCCCTGCGCCATGGCCTCTTCCGCCTGGTCAAGCGACCAGGCCGCGCAAAGAATGGAGACGACGCGGTTGTCCGACGCCGTCCGGGCCGGCAGGTGAGCGCCTTCCAGAAAGAAGCGGCGGGAGACCGTCAGCGGTGCCTGGTAACGGGCGACTGTGCCGGCGTCCGGCGCGATATAGACCCGCCCCCGGTCGCCGTCAATGATCACGATGTCGTCTTCTTCTACGGCGCGTAATAGCATCTCGCCCAGCCCCAGCACCACCGGCAGCGCCGGGGCAGGGGACAGCGGCGCGGACGACTGCGCGGCCACGCCGACAATTTGAACGCCGGGTAGGGGCGCGAGCCAGAACGCGGGCGGAATGCGGTCACCGATCAGCACGATCTGTTCCGGCTCCGGGTTCTCTAAGCCAAACGAGCGCAGCCGCTCGCCGATCCGCCGCAGCCGGTCGGGCGAAAGCGACGGCACTCCAAAGTCTTCATGCAGCCGTGCGGCGGCGGCGATGGCGACGCCGGGGTGGGCGGCGACCCCGTGCAGCACTTCCATCAGGGTTTGCCTGTCGGAGACGCTGTTGTGGGAGCCGCTGCCGCCGGAGGCGTCTGAGCAGGCGGCGTAGTCACTGCCGGGGGCGTCACGGGTGGCGTTTGGCTTGGCGGCACTGGGATAGGCGTTTGGGTGAACGCTGTCGGCTTGTCGGCAGAAGTGGGAATGTGAGGCGGCGGCACGGGCAGGGTCAGATCCGGCTCTTCGTCGGTGTCTGCGTCGCCCTTGCCCTTCGCTTGCGGCTTGACCAGAAGAACGCCATGGGACGGAAACGACACAAAAATTCCTTCCGCGCCTTCTTTGATGTTGATTACCACAGGTATGCCGAGCAGCCGCGTGTCGCCTTCAATCTTGCTGCCGTCGCTGTAAGTGACTATGATGTCGCCGACAAGCTGAATGGTTTGCGCTTTGCCGTTGTACAATCCGGCGTCGGCGGTCAGCGTCCGGGTTTGCAGGCCGTCTTCTTTGGTCTGGATGACCTGTGTGACCGTCAGAGGGCCGGGGATTTTCCCCACTTTGAAGCGGTAGTCATACGTCATCATCTGGCAGGTTAGCGTCGCCGGATCTTTAAACTGCCTGCGAAGCGAAGCGCCATCGGCGCTGGCTTCGCGCTTGCCGGGCTTGACCACCAGCACAATGCTGTCCCGCAGGGTCGCCAGATGCTTGGTGAAGTCTACCGAGCCGTGCTGGCCCGTCAAATCGTCCTGCGTGTCGTAGAGATGCACCGGCCCCTGCGCTTTGGCGCTGATAACGTTGTTGTCTTTGTCGAAGAGAGTCACTGCGGCATTGGTTTTGAGGATCGCGTCATCCTGGCCGAATTGGACGCCCTGGCTGAGTTCCAGCGTGTGCGGCGCGGACAAGTATTGGGCCGCGCCGGACTGGTAGCTGACCGTTTGCGGCGCGGCGGCAGGCGCACTGCTTTGGGCGTGCAGAACCACCCCAGAATGGGTCAGAAAGAGGCCGGCTGCGGCAGCGGGAAAAACCAGCGCCGCGCCTCGCGCGATCCGTTGTGTCGTTTGCATGGCTTATTGTACCTCGGGCGACAGCCGCAGGGTTCCCCGGAACCCGTGGCCCGACAGGTCGCCCGTGCGCGTGCTGACGCTGATGTCGGACGCCGCGGCCGTGCCGAGGCCGCCGGGAAATTGCGCGGTGACCGGGCCAAGCGTCTGCGCGGCCTGCTGATTGGCGCTCCAGGTCAGGCCGGGGCAAGCCAGAGTCGCCATCCCGCGCGTGCTGTCAAAGCGAGCCTGAACGCCGCCGCCCAGGTGCATGACGCCGCGTGCCGGGGCATCCGGCGGCGCGTTGTACGATGCATTACCGGCGGAGACGCTCAGCTTCGGCATCGTCGCCGTAACGACGCCGGGGCAGGTGAGCGTGTTGCTCGCCGAATCCCAGAGGAGTTGCTGCGTGCGGAGGCTCGGGTGCGCTGCACCGGCCACCGACGCCTGGACATGGCCGTCTACCCGCAGCGTTCCCATGCCGCTCATGCCCAGCACGCCAAAAGGCGTTGCGTAAGACGCATGGTCTGCGGTCAGGGTAACGACCGAGCGGCCATCCGCGGCGTACATTGCTCCCCGGTGAATGCCGGCGACGGAAAGAGAGCGCCGGTCCTGGCTCAGGGTAGCGATCCGCGCGGCAAAACGCCAGCGGACTTTCCCGCCGCTCCGGCCCACCACCTGCACATCGTCCGCTTCCAGCCCAGCCTGCGCCGGTCCCATTGGCCCGGCGCTTGGCAAGGCCGCGAGTGTCTGAGTTTGGAAGTAGTGTAGGGAGACCGCGGCAAAGACCGCAACGAAAACACCGACACCGGCAAGAACAACTCGCGGATTACGAAGTAGCATGTTAAGTACGAAGTCGCCTGTTAAGGAACAGTCAGAGGCGGCGGGTTCGGCGGCAAAGAACTGCCGGTTCCTGTGCCGGTCCCTGTTCCCGTGCCGGTTCCTGTTCCGGTGCCTGTACCGGTTCCTGTCGTGGACGTGCCGCCGCCGGAGTTGCCGTTGCCGCCCCCGCCGCCGCACCCGGCCAGGGCAATCGCTAGTGCCGCCCCGAGGCCGACTGTTCCCACAAAACCGGCGCGACGTGCTAAGCGTCTCTGCTTCCGTGATAAGATCATGTCATTCCCTTCATTGAACGAAAACTGAGCTTGCGTTCTTCTCTGTCTTTGTGTTGTTTCTATTATAAAGGAAAACGCGCCGAAGCGCAAGAGGGAGCCGCCGTTTCTTTCACGCCATATCTTAGAGACTGTATAAAAGCCTGTCTCCGTTCCCTGCCCTAAACGGCAGGGCTTTGGAAAAGCAATTTCCCGCCTGCGCGGGCAGAGGATGAAGCAGCGGATGAAGCAAAAGAAGTGCCTGGAGGCTTCGACCACTCTGCTGACTTCGCCCGCGCAGGCGGGGGCTTGCACTCCTAAAGCGCGGGGGTTCAGCCCCGCATGTCCGGTTTCTTTACAGTCTCTAAGAAAAACAAGCCCGGCACTTAACGTGCCGGACTTCCGCTTATGACGCCAACGCTCTACCCGGCAGGCTGCCTACCGGGTAGGCCTCAGCGCCGTGCGGTCCAGAATGGCATACACACCACCAATGACGGGGCGGGCCGTGAAGCCAACTTGCTGGCCGCTCAGGGTGTCGTAGAAGTCCGAGAACGGTCCCCGGAAGCCCGAATAATCCGCGAATTTGAAGACCGAAGAGATCAGTTCCTGGCGCAGGGCCGGGTCATCGGTAGAGCCTGCCGTCCAAAGCTCCCAGTCGCCTTTGGTGTAGGTATGGCGCGGGTCCAGTGGAACACCGAAGAAGTTAAGCTGCGTCTTGTAGAAGGCTGCTTCTTCCTGCAGCACGGACTGCGGAATGAGGTTCAGGCCAAGCACTTTGTCGGCGAAGGCGTTGTACTTGAGGCTCCAGGCCTGGCTCGGATCAAGGGTGCTGCCGGCGAACGTCGCCGCGTTGTTGTTGCCGGAAGAGTCCGCAGCGGTCGTTCCCGCGCCTTCGTCAAACGTGTAGTACGCGGAGAGATTCTCAGCGACCGGGTTTGTATTCGTGGCGGCGTTAGAAATGGCGGTAATATCGGACGCCGAAAGCGCAGACTGATAAAACCGAACATCGTCAATTGCGCCGCTGACATAATCGGTCGGATTGCCGCCGTAGAAGCCGCGCCCGATGGCGGTGTGGCCGCCAGCCTGAAACGCGGATGTGTACGGCACAGTCTGCTGAAGCTGACCGTTCACGTAAAGCGAAAGCGTCTGGGCAGTGGCGTCATACACGCCGGCCAGATGCTGCCATGTTCCCGCAGCCGGCGCGTCGCTTGCCGAGGCCACCGAAACAGGGCCGGGGTTGGGGCTGTCCTGAGACAGGGCGCTGAGAGAAAACTTGCCGGTGTCGCCGCGAAGCTGGAAAAAGAAGCCGCTGACATAGCTTCCGTCAATGCTGAGGACTGTCTGGTAGCCGCTTGTATTGGACAGCTTCACCCAGGCCGCGACTGTGTAGCTTTGCGTCGTATCAATCACCGCCACCGGCACTTCGGCAGACGCGCCGCCGCCATGCAGGCTCAGGGCGTAGGGTCCAACCTTGCCGGCGGTCCACCCGGCGGGCTGCGGCGTGTCCGCTTCAATATATTGCAGGGTCAGGTGCGGGCCGGTCGTGGACTGTGAGAGCTGCGCCCAGGTCGTGATCATGCTATGGGAAGCTGCGGTGTAATGCGAGGCGTCGGACGTATGCCCGGCCAGCGCCGCAATCTGGCCCATCGCGCCGACCCCGATAATCCCCTTGAGCGCCAGATTGACACTGTGCGCGATTGGGCCGGTGAAGTCGTCGGTCTGGTTCTGGAACTGCGGGTCAAGCGCGTTCGGGTAGGTGCCGCCCGGCGGGACCGTGAGCAGGTAGTCCGCCCACTTTTTCAGGATTGTGTAGTGCGTCTGGGCATAAGAAGCCGCGTCGGCCTTTGGCGAGTAGCGCATGTACGCCGCCGCCATGATCAGCATGTTCGCCGACTCTTCGACCGGCATGTTCTCGCCGCCGCCGTCGTTGTGGCCGTCGGCATTAGGATAGTGTGCGCCAATGTCATGCTCGGCGAACGGCTGCGGCCAGAGGCCGGACTCGGGATACTCAAAAAGCGGGTCTAGCTGCATACGCAGCAGCTTTGGATTGGTGTATAAAAAGACCGGGAACGACGGATACACCACGTCCACGGTAGACACGTTGCCGCTGCTGCTGATTTCTTTCATGAACATCCACGGCTTGGTCGCCGTTCCGACCATCTGGGTCGCGCCAAACGCCTGCCGCAAGGCCAGGGCGCAGAGGTCGGCGTACTGCGAGCCGCCCGCCATCGTCGCATCGGTGGTGATGCGCCTGTCCAGCGCGTTTGCGCGGACCACGGCGGCGGACGCATCCCCGGCGGCAAATCCCAGCAGGTGCTGCCAGTCCGGCCAGTACGACTTCCACAGCGGCGGCAGGGGCTGTCCCTGGTAGCTCACGGCGGGGTCACGGACGTTGCCGAGCAGCAGAATAATCGGCTTTGAGGCCGAGTTTCGGACCGTGCCGAGATTGAAATCATACGCAAAGACCGGGAAATGGTCGTTGATTGGACGCGGCTGGTTGGTATCTACCGTGCCGGAGAGCACGCCCGTAGTGAGCATCTGGTTCCGCACATCCGAGTCTGGGCCGGACTCCGAAGTCAGCCCGGCCACGGTGGGCGTTGCCCAAAGAACCTGCCCCCAGGTCGCGGAGTCATTGACTTCGTTCAGCACATTGGGATTAGCCGGGGTGACATTCCAGACCGTCAGCGGGACCTTAGTGCCGCTTGCTACGGAGCTGCGGTTCCAGACAATCGGGGCGTTGATGTCGCCGGAGGCCCATTCGCCCGAGATGTCAAAGTACAGGCTGACTTTGTGCGACCGGCCGTCGGCGCTCCGGGCCGAAACAAAAATATCGGAAAGCGGCACCGACTGCCGCGCGATGTCGCTTGGCTCAACCGGCGACAGGAAATCCACCGAAACCGAGACGCCCCCGCCAGTCATCGTGTAGCGCGACTGCGTCGCCGTCACCGACTGGCCGGTCTGCGCCATCAGCGGCACGCCCGGCAGGTAAGGAGCGCCCATAAACACATACGACTGACCGTCCACGCGGGCGATGCCGGTAACAGCCCGGATGCTGCCGGTCCAAAAGCTCGGCCAAATCCCCGAAAGACTGTCCCCTCCCTGCCAGGTGCTGAGGTACGGGTCCCGAACCACCAGCGGCGTCGCCGGCGGCCGGAGCGGTCCCTGCGCCTGCGCGGCAGCGGCAAGGAGGGGCAAGGCCACACCTGCCAGCGTATATGTGCTTAAACTGCGTCGTTTGTATTGAGCCATGAAAATGTGTCCTTAAGTAGTCATTACAACATTTCATACTCATTATAACACACATAAGGGCATTTCTTTGGACAATTTGCCCCGTTTTTACTTGGAACGGCGCGGACGTATGGCAAACAGAACAGCGGCGAGCAGGACCAGACCCGGCACGAGAAGCCAGAAGCGGGCAACGCCTTCGGAAATGACAACCGGAGCGGCCTCCATGCCGGGATTAAGCGCGGGGGCGTCGGCGGGAAGCAGCACGGAAACCGCGCGGGGAACGATCTCGACAGTCAGCGCACCGGTGCGCCCGCCATCCTCGCCGTCAAACTGCACCGGCTGCTCCCGGCGCGGCCTGAGCGTCACTTTGCGGGCCTGATGCACTTCCAGCGCGGCGTCTCGGTGGGCGCGGCCCAAAAGGGCGCTGCCCATCAGGTGCGCCCAGTGCCCGAGCGTCCGCGCTTTCACGATGCCGACGTCCAGCAGGCCGTCATTCGGGGACGCATCCGGCAGGACCGACAGCCCGCCGGTGATCTTACCCATGTTCGCCAGCAGCACGGTCTTGGCCCGGCGGCGCAGCGGCGGATTGTCGTCCAGATAAACATCAATGTACGCCCGGCGGCGGGCAAGATTTTTGAGCGCCGCCCGGAAATACGCCCACTTGCCGAACTTATCTTTGGCTTCGCGGTCAGTGTCGGCGATCATCTGAGCGTCCATGCCCATCCCGCCCATGATCGCAAAGTAGCGGCCTTCTTCGGTGCGGGCCAGGTCCAGCGCGTAAGGCTTGCCGGCCAGCACGACCTGGACGGCGTCCGGGACTGTAATTGGAATGCCGAGGTTGATGGACAGCAGGTTGCCGGTGCCGGCAGGCAGCACGGCAATCGGAACGTCGGTGCCGACAAGCGCCGACATGGCTTCCATGACCGTGCCGTCGCCGCCGGACACCGCCAGCAGGTCCGCGCCGTCTTTCAGCGCCTGCTCGGCCAGCGCTTTTGCACCGGCCTCCGGAGTCGTGGCGATAAACTGGCAGGCGTAGCCGCCGACGGCCAGCGCTTCCGAAATGAGCTTTTTGCGCTCTTCCGGGTCGCCCTGGCCGGACACCGGGTTAAAAATGACGTAAACGGATTTTGGAGGTTCGGGCATGATGCCATGAGTGTACCCGCAAAGACGCACGCTGTCACGCGGCGAGAAGGCCGGGATAGGAAGCTGCGGCAGGAAAATAGCGGGCGCGGAGGATCGAAACGCATTGCGGGTCAAGCGACTCACTGTCCAAAATGGCAAACACTTTCTCCATCGGCATCGCGGCGCGGTAAGGCCGGTCGGCGGACAAGGCATCAAACACATCGGCCACGGCAAGCGCCCGCATGTCCATATCCAGCGCCGTTTCGTCTAACCCCCGGAAGTAGCCGGTGCCGTCCAGCCGCTCATGGTGGGCGCTCGCCACTGCCGTCAGCCGCTCAAAGCCCTTGATTCGACTTAAAATCTGCTGCGTGTAGTAGGGGTGCCGACGGATGCAGTCCCACTCGGCGTCGGTCGGTCTGCCGTTCTTGTCCAAGATCGTGTTCGGCACCGCCAGCTTGCCGATGTCATGCAGCAGCGCCGCCCGCCGCAGGATTGTCCGCCGCTTGCCGGTGATGCCGAGGCCGCCGGCGATCTCCAGGGTGATCTCGCAGACGCGCGACGAATGCTCCCCAGTGAAATGGGATTTTGCATCCACAATCTCGGAGAATGCCTCGCAGACCGCGTCCAAACGCTCCTCCGTCGCGGGCGTCGGCGGCGCTTCGATGTCAAGCTCCAGCAGGGTTGCGTGCGGTGTTTCCCGGACTGAGTTCCAGAAGACGTCATCCTGACGCAGCGAGTGCGCGACTTGGACTAAAGCCGGATCAAACCAGCGCCCCTTGCGTGCCCGCAGCATCTCGTAAGCCGGCCCGAGGCCGAACGTCTTTGCAAAGACTTCCAGCGTCTGCGCCAGGCAGGCGATCCGGGCCAGCAGCGGGATTTCTTCTCCTGCCAGGTGACGCGGCGCTCCGTGCCCGTCCCAGTGCTCATCCAGATACTTGATGCAGTCGGACGCTTCCGTGCTGAGGCCCAGGTTCAGCGCAATCTGTGCGCCCCGCGAGCAGCGTGCTTCCAAAAGCTGGTCGGTAACCCCGCCCGTGCCGGCGCTCTTAACCATGCGCTGCGCCCGCGCCAGCAGCCCGGCCTCGGGCAGCGCCTGCCCGGCGGCATATCTGACGGCTTGAAGCAGATTGCTCCAATCCACAACTTTAGAAGCCTGTTTGGCCGCGATGTCGTCGCCGCCGTAAATCTCAACCATGCGGGCGGCATTGGAAGAGCAGCCGGAGTCTTTTAAAAGCATCGCTTGGCGCAGGCTTTGCAGCATGTCGCCGGAGAGATTAAGCGCCGCCCCAAGCCGCAGGGCAATCAAGCAGCTACGCTCGGTGTGCCCCGGCACCTGCCCGCTGGTCAGGTCCAGCGCATAGCTCAGTGAAGACAAAACGTCTTCTAAACTCAGCGCGGGTTCTAAACTGGGCGCGGGCGGCGCATCCTCATCGTCAAGCAGCATTAGCATTTGCTGAATTATCGGCAAACACAACGAGAAAGCAAAGAGGCAAAGAGATTTATTGGGGGGCAGGCAACAGCGCAGAAGACTGCTTCAGATCGCGCATCTCGCGCTTGAGGCGGCTGCACTCAAGCTGGCCCATCACCAGGTGGCTGAGGGAGCGCAGCGCTTCTCGCTGCTCTGAGGAAAGAGATCGGGGAACATAATCCACCACGCACAGCGTTCCCAGGGCATAGCCGTCGGCGGTCAAGAGGGGAGCGCCGGCATAAAAGCGGACAAACGGCTCCCCGGTCACCAGGGGATTGCGGCAAAAGCGGGCGTCAAGCTGCGTGTCTTCCACCACCAGCATTTCTGGACCGACAAGCGCATGAGCGCAGAACGAGACTTCGCGGGACGTCTCGCACGAGTTCAGGCCGGTCGTCGCCAGAAACCACTGCCGGTTGCTGTCAAGGAGGCTGATCATGGACACCGGCGTCCGGCAGATAAAGGCAGCAAGCCGGGCGATGTCGTCAAAGACGCTGCTGCGGAGCATCCCAAAGGCACCGTAGCGCCGCAGCGCCTCCAGCCGTTCCGGCTCGTCCTCCGGCATGGGAGCCTCGCCTAAAACTCGTGTGTCATCTAAAACTCGTGTGTCATCTAAAACTCGTGTGTCATCTAAAACTCGTGTGTTGTCGGGGATCAATGGCATCTCCTGCAATCCTTCGCCCGCGCCCCGCAAAACTACGGTGCGAAAGCAATCAACCTCACCCAATGCACAATCCATGCCAAGTGCTGCGTTGAGACAAAAAAATGTCTTGAAGGTGTTTGGGAGATGTTTGGAAAAAGCCACCTGGGGGGGACTCGAACCCCCGACCTAGAATTTAGAAGATTCTTGCTCTGATCCAGCTGAGCTACCAGGCGACGAGGCGGGAAAATGGGGAAACCAGCACACAAGCGGCAAAAAAGAGGAAAGCGGGGTAAGAGAATCGAACTCTCGACATCAGTTTGGAAAACTGGGGTTTTACCATTAAACTAACCCCGCACTCATGCGTATTATACGCACTCCCAGAATAAATGTCAAGAGAACTGCCCAAAGAACAGAAAGAAAAGCCCGTTATGGACGAAATCGAAGCGTGGATTCGCCAGCTCCAGAACGCCCAAAGCGAAGACGCTCGCGCCGACGCGGCGGAAGAACTCGGCGAGTTCGGCGGTGCACCGGCCCGCGCTGCCCTCACGGAAGCCCTTTCCGACCCGGCAGAAGCCGTCCAGGTCAGTGCCGCGCTTGCGCTCGGCGAGCTGCGGGCGACAAGCGCCGCCGCTGCCCTGCAGGCGTTTTTGTCCGACCCGCAGCCCAACCTGCGCGGCGCGGCGGCTGTCGCGCTCGGCCAGATTGGCGAGCCGAACACCGCGCTTCTTCTCCTGCCCCTGGAACACGACCCCAGCCCCGCTGTGCGCGGCGCTGCTGCCTGGGCGCTCGGAACGCTAGCCGACCCGGCGGCGCATGAGGCGTTAACCCGCCTGCAAAGCGACCCTGACATAGACGTCGCCGAAGCCGCCCAGGAAGGCCTGGTCCGCCTCCGAAAAAGCCTGCGCTGATCCTGAGCCGTCGGCCTCAGCCCACTTGACAGTCACTCCTACTGTGTGGGATAATTGATAATGACGCTTGGATTTACCGAAACTACAAACTTCATGCAGTACAGGGACGATTATTTCGTCACCGATAGCGCCTATTCTGACGTTCAACAGGTGCTTCTTTCCAATCCGAAGCTAGGGCCGGTCATGCGCGGGTGCAGTGGTCTATGGAAAATACGCTGGGCCGACCCAAAGCGCAGAAAAGGCAAGCGGGATGGTCTGAGAATTATTTACCTCTACCTGCCGGAGTTTCAGCGGGTAGTTTTTCTGGATGTTTACGACAAAGATGAAGCCGATGACCTGACGCCTGAACAACGCAAAGAATTTGCGGCAGACGCTGAGAAAATACGCCTTGAGTTCCAGTTCCAGAGCTTCGTCTGGCCCAAAGGATAAAATAATGGACCACGATAAATTACGCTCCCGACCACCCTTCCCCGAGCGCTTGCGGGCAAGCCTTGCGGAAACGCTGGCCTACGCACGCGGTGAGGTCGAACTGCCGACGACAGTTCTTACGCTTCCTGACCCGCCGCCTGCCTACGACGCGGAGCGCATCCGCACCCTGCGGACAGGTCTGGGTTTCAGTCAGCCCTACTTCTCCCGCCTGCTGAACGTCTCTCCCAAGACCGTCCAAAGCTGGGAACAGGGAACGCGGCTTCCCAGCCAGGCCTCGGCCCGGCTGCTGCAGCTCATTGAAAATCCCTCTCTTCTGGACGGCCTGCGGCAGCAGGCTTCGCAAACTCATGATCAGCGTCACCCATGATTAGCGTTCAAAATCTTGTCAAAACCTACAAGACCGGCGCGATGGACCTCACCGTGCTGAAGGGAATTTCGCTGCACGTCGCCGCCGGCGAGATGGTCGCGATCATGGGGCCCTCGGGGTCCGGCAAATCCACGCTGATGAACATTATCGGCTGCCTGGACAAGCCGACTTCCGGCTCCTATACGCTTGACGGCGAGGAAGTGGCCCGGCTAGACGAGAATGCGCTGGCACGGATACGGAACCGCAAGATCGGGTTCGTCTTCCAGCAGTTCAATCTTCTGTCCCGCACCACCGCCCTGCGGAATGTCGAGCTGCCGATGGTCTACTCGGGAGCGCGGGGCCGGGAAGGCCGGGCCAAGCAGTCCCTGATCCGCGTTGGGCTGGGAGACCGGATGGATCACCGGCCCAATCAGCTTTCCGGCGGTCAGCAGCAGCGGGTCGCCATCGCGCGGGCTTTGGTCAACAATCCCGTGATACTGATGGCCGACGAACCAACCGGCGCTTTGGACACTAAGACCGGCGAAGAGATCATGGCGTTGTTCCAAGACCTGCACCGGGAAGGCAAAACGCTGGTGGTCGTGACGCACGAAGAGGAAGTCGCCCGCCACTGCGAGCGCATCGTGCGCTTCAAAGACGGCGAGATCGTCAGCGACGCCCCCGTCCAGGGCCGGGTCATGGCTGGGGTATAGAAATTGCCCCCACCCCCGCCGCAAGTGGCGACCCCTCCCCCGTTCCGGGAGAGGGGTGAGGAGAAGAGGCAGGAAGCCTTCCTATTCCTAAAGTCTTACCCCTCTCCCACGAAGTGGGGGAGGGGTCGCCGCTTGCGGCGGGGGTGGGGGCCGCTCTACTCATATCTTAATGCCGTAATTGGGTCAAGTTTAGACGCCCGGAACGCCGGATAAATGCCGAAGAACAGGCCGACCCCCACCGCGAACCCGAAGCCAAGCTCCGTCGCCCAGAACGGCACATACGCCGGCAGCGTCTTGTGCGCGAAATGGTCAATCAGCTTCGCTAGGCCGTAGCCGCAGGACACCCCAATCAGCCCGCCTAGCCCGGAGACCACCATCGCTTCCACCACAAATTGCAGCAAAATGGCCGCGCGGGTCGCCCCAACGGCTTTGCGGATGCCGATCTCGCGCGTGCGCTCGGTGACGGACACCAGCATGATATTCATAATGCCGATGCCGCCGGTCAACAGCGACAAGCCGCCGATCCCGCCCAGCACAAGCTGAATGCCCGCCAGCAGCGTGTCAAGCTGCTTCAAGATGCCTTCCTGCGTGTCCACCACGAAGTCTTTGTAGTTCAGCGGATGGCGCGATTTCAGAACGCTCCACACCTGGTCCGCCGCCGTTTCTACCTGCGGCGTGTCCTTTGCCGTAGTCGAAAAGCTGCTGATCTTGTCGCTGCCGGTAAAACGCTTCTGCACAGTCGGCAGCGCGGCATACAGCGTGTTGTTGAAGTCGCCGCCGCCGGGGTTCTGGTCTTTCTCCGCCAGCACGCCTACCACAATCAGCGAGACGTGGGAGCCGTCATCGGTCGCGCAGCGGATTTCCCGGCCCAGTGGGTCCGCACCGCCGAACAAGTCCTGCTTGATCTTGTGGCCGATCACGCACGCTTTACCATAAGTCACCACATCTTCAGCCGTCAAAAAGCGTCCTGCCGTCAGCGGCAGGTTCTGGGTCTGGTTGAACGTGTCCAGAACGCCGGTCAAAGCCGCCGAGCGCCGGCTTGCGCCCACCTGCGCGACTACGGTGGCGTCCGCCGTCGCACTGACCGCGCCTACTAGGGTGCAGCGGTCCTGAACCGCCTGAGCATCCGCCATCGTCAGCCCCGAAAAGCCGCCCCGCGACACGCTGCCGATCTTCGGCTGGTACGACGCAAAGATCAGGTTCGCCCCGTTGCCGGCAAACGACGACAAAATCTGCTGCCGCAGCCCCTGCACAACCGCGATCATCACAATCACGGACATGACGCCAATAATCACGCCTAGCATCGTCAGCAGCGCCCGCAGCTTATTCGCCCATAGAGCGGCCAGAGCCACGCGAATGGATTCCAAAAAGATCATAAGGCCCTAGTTCCCCGTGATGTCGCTCTTGCGCCGGCCGGAGCCGTCAACCGGTGGGACCACCAGCGCCTCACCGGGATGGAGGCCGGACACAATCTCGACATGCGTATCGTCACGCAGCCCCGTCACAACTTTGCGCTCCTGCTTCTTGCCGACCGTCAGCACCGTCACCGTGCCGGACTTGCCGTCAGGCACGGCCTCTAGGGGCGCGAGGACGACGTGAACGTGCTTCTGGCTGATGATATTCACGCTTGCGCTCATGCCCGAGCGCAGCCGCGGATCGTTGCGGTCGAACGCGACTTTGACCAGAAACTTGGAAATGGAGTTCGCCCCGCCGCCGCTTCCGCTGCTGTCACTGGAGAACGCATTGGTAGATGCCGGGGCGATCTGGGTGACGGTGCCGGGGAACGACGCGCCGGGCAGGGCGTCCACAGTGATCGTTGCGGGAGAATGGAGCGCGACTTTGGCGACATCCACCTCATTGATGCCGACCGAAACCTGCAGGCGGCTGCCGAGGGTCGCGACAATGGACTGAGCATCGGAAAAGCCGGTCGTCGCGCTTTGGACAATCTCATTCGGCTGCTTGTACTTTTTGAGCACCAGCCCGGACGCCGGCGCGAGAATGCGCGTGTCGGCAATGTTGACTTGAAGCGTTTGGATATTGCCGGCGATCTGAGACACGGCTTCGCGGGCCTGGGCAATATCGGCGTATTTGACGGTGTTCTGGCCGGAGTTCGCCTGCGCGGCCTCAAGCTGGACCTGCGCGGCGGCGACCTGGGCCTGGGCATCGGCTACGTCCTGCACCCGCGGCCCGGCAGCGGTCAGCGCCAGTGCCTGCTTTGCCGTCGCCAGCGTGCTTTCGGCGGTGTCTACGGCGACCTGTGCCGTGTCATAATCCGCCTGCGAGATGAAGCCTTTCGCCAGCAGCGACGCCCGCCGCTTCTGGGTCCGCAGGGCGTCGTCCACTGAGATTTGCGCCCGGTCCACGGCTTCCTTCTGCTGGGCCAGCTCCTGCGGGCGAGCGCTGGCAGCAACGACCGCCAGATGCGTCTTCGCGGTTGCCAGGCTGGCTTTCGCTTCCGCAATCGCCGACGCCGTCTGCTGCACTTGCAGGGAGTATTCCGCCTGCGTCTGAGAAAGATGGGCCTGAGCCGAGCGAAGTTGCGCCTCAAACTGAGCAAGCTGCGGGTCAATCAGCGAGCGGTCCACAACCGCGATAAGCTGACCTTTGTGGATAAACTGGCCTTCGGTGATGGGAATAGACAGCAGCCGGCCCGCCGCTTTGCTTTTGACATCCACTTTGTCTACGGGTTCAATCGTCCCCGTTTCCGAGACCGATATGGCGATGTCGCCGCGCCCCACGCTGACCGTGCGGGGTGGGACCGGCGGCTGGTGCAGGCTTTTAGAAACAGCCCGGCCTACAAGCGCTGCGAGAACCAGCAGCACGGCAACGATAATTAAGGGTCTGGTAAAGCGTTTCAAGATACAGTCAGTATACCATGCCTTGCTTGCGCTGGGAGAGCATGCGGTCGAAAGATAAAGATGGGAGCTTCCCGATTTTGGCATAGCTTACTCTTAATCTTCGTCCGAAGGACGCTTCTTTGCCGGGGGTTTCTACACCCCCGGCACTTTCTTCAAAAGCCGCTGAGAAAGCAGCGGCGGATGCGCTTTCGACCGCACGGCTTTATGCCGGCTGGCAAGCTGGACGGAACGTGCATGGACGAACGCGGCTTTGGCGGCAATCTGCGTCTTTCGCGCTGACAGCGCCGCCTGGCACGTCTGCTCGTAGGGCGTCAGCGACGCCGCCGGCGCGGTGTGCAGCGCCGCCGCGCGGGCGGCAATCAGCGCCGCGCGGGTCTGCCAGTTACCAAAGCGGGACACCCGGCACCGGGCCAGCAGCGCCTCACGGAAAGCCCCCGGACCCCACGCCGGGGCAGCCTGGCCCGTTTGATGCCGAGCCGCCTGCGCCGCATCGCCTAGATACTCCATCGCATGACGCGGGTTGTTGGTCCAAAGCGCAAAGGCCAGCGCTTCGGCATAGGCATCACTGCCGCAAAGCTGCTCGACAGTCGCGTTCTGGCCCGGCACGGTCTGCGTCAGCAAAGCATCCACGACCCGCTGCGCATACTCGCGCTGGTACAACTGCACGGCAGGCTGACGACCCGCGCGGGCCATCACCGTCGCCCAGTACCCCGCCACTTTTGGGTCATAATTGCCGGGGATCACCGACCCGCGAAACGCCAGCCGCATGTCGTCCGAAGTGGTCACCGGCTTGCCGTAGACAATCAGCCCCCGCACGCCCGCGTCAATGCCCTGGGCCACAAACACTTTGTCCCACACCCGCGCCTGCCCCGTCCCTATCAGCCGCCGCTTGATATAGATCAGCACCGGCGGCAGGCTGCCCGTCCCGGCGGTCCACTGCATCACCCCCCACGACAGCACACCCTTGTCGTACAAGTTGACCGAATCAAAGCCGCCTTCCAGCGACTGCGTCACGCTTAAGATAAACAGATTGTGCGTCGTCACGTCGCCCGGCTCAATCCAGCGCGTTGACCGCACTTCTACCCCATTTTCCAGGTTCATCCGCTTCAAGAAGCTGGCCCGCACCGGGTCGGCAACGGCTATCGGCGGCGGCACCACATACGGCTGCACGACCACCGGCGTTAAGTCCAAAACCACCTGCGGCGGCGCGGCAGGCGTTATACTATGATGATGATGCCGGTGAGACGCCGAAGCGGCTCCCGGCAGCAAAAACGAAAACAAAGCCATCTGCATAAGTGCAGAGCGAAAAACATTCATTGTTTCTGTCGTACCTAACTTCTAAGGGCCAATTTTAACGCCGCTATCTTACCCCGCAAAGCGGGCAACTACAACCGATGCGCGACAACAAGCTGGGCCACACGCGCCGTGTCTTTATCCGAGTCATGCACATATGGCTTTACTAAAGGAACAATCTGCCGCTCTAAAAACTCATGTGCGCCTTTCGGCTCACCTACCTGCGTGGCGACCTTGACAAAATACGGATCTACTGGGCGATCTATTAGCAAGCCCTGTCGTATTCTGAGCAGCAGTTCCCAGCGCCGTTCGTGATCCGCATGAGCCAGCGTATTCGCCATGAGAAGGCCGGTCGCCCGAAACGGCGTGAGGCCAGGCAGCAGCGGCAGAGGTGGCTCGTTTCCCAGCGCGGTTAAAGAACCCTCCCACCCGTCCAAAAGCGCGTAATCGGAACCGCCCCAATCCTTCAAAAAGAAAACGACATATTTGTTGGTAGGAATGTCAACCCGCGAAAGATGCCAATCAGAAATCGTGATCTGCTTCTGCGCCGCCGTTCCTTTGAGGACAGCAATAACATTGACATGAACCGTTGCGATGGAAAACTCCGACACCCCTCGGCCCACAGTCTCGATCTCCGTCTTAGTAATTGTTCCCAGACAGATGGTATCCGCCTGACTTACTGCTTCGGGCCAGGTAGCTGTGTTATGAACCTGAGCAAAACACCGAGGCGCGGCGCACAAAACCATCAGCAGCGAAAACAGCATCAAGCGTCTCTTCATACCGTCATACTACCCGATACTGCTTTCTTGTTCTTCGTCCGCGAAGGCGGATGCTAGGCGTCTGCGCCCACAGCGTAGAACTTCAGTTCCACGTATTTATGCTACAATAACCCTACACCATTATGAAGCTCAAGTTAGACCTGCATCCTATCTATAATGACAGCCGCGCCATTGATGCCGCATTAAAAAACATCATGGACGAAGCCACGGCCAAGCGCAGCACGGAAGTCGAAGTCATTCCCGGCAAAGGCTCAGGGCAGCTCAAAAAAGCTGTTCTGCGCTTCCTAGACCAGCCGGAAGTCAAAGCCCGGTATCACCGCATCGAGAAAGACGGCGACAACTGGGGCCGGCTGTTTATCCATTTTCGCTGGGAGCGCTTGCAGGAACCGAAAGCCGAATGGAAGCCGCGCGAGATGGCCGACTATACCTGCTTTTGCTGCGGCACGGCTGTCGCGGTTCCCGTGAGCGCGGAGGCTCTGGGCGAAAATGGGCCGGAAGCACGCCTTGCCGAATGTCTTTCCTGCGGCTCGCCAAACGCGCTGACCGTGCATCTGGACCGGCGCGGCACGGTCCAAGTTGACGCCGTTTCCGGCTACGAATGATGCCACTGCGTTACTTGATGCAAAGTGTCGGGGTTGTGGAAAACCCCGGCAGGAAATGTCTTCCAGGCAAGGAAAGGCTTAGGACCCGCAGGCCAATATCCTCGCCCGAAGGACATTTCTTTGCCGGGGTTTTCCACAACCCCGGCATTCCACCAATCACTATGACCTATTTCCATCTTATTCACCTCCCCAGCAATCGCCGCGTCGCCCAAGTGACGCGGGCAGACAACTGGCTGGCAAAAGGGTGGGGGGTGCTGGGGCGGCCCGGCCTGCTGGTCGGCGAGGGACTCTGGCTGCCGGGCGTTGCGTCAGTGCATACAATCGGCGTTCGGTTCGCGCTGGATCTGCTGTTCTTAGACGATAAATTGCACACGCTGCGCGTAGACTCCACTGTCATGCCGGGACGGCCTCTGGTGGGGCTGCCCGGCGCGGCGCACACGCTGGAACTGGGCGCGGGAACACTGGCCGCGCTGCAATTGCCCGTGAAAACTGGCGACGGCTGGCGGCTGGAGCGCGCCTGATAATTGCGGATTATCTGCGGAACGTCCAGCCCCATCCAAGTGTTAAAAACAGCGGAAGAGGGACGGGAACGCTGATACAGGCCGCCTCGTATAACAGAGTACCGCAAGATTGTCTTAAGGCACTAAGATTGTCCTAAAGGCAATAATGTGGTATACTGACCCATTCTCAAAGAGTGCTATCCCACTTGGGATTTAGGAGAGTCTTCCCGCGTCCAAACACCGGCTGCGATTAGCCGCAGTGTTTCCGGCGGGGAAGGAGGCTTTTGTTTGAACAGAAATAACATCGTTCGCGTCATTCTGCCCCTCGTTGTCCTCGTGAGTTTGATCTTCTTCTTCACTCAGGGCAACAAAAACCTGCTGCGCCTCGGCGAGGCACCAAAAGATTTCAGCTACTCGCAGTTTGTTGACAACATCCAGGCTGACAATGTTTCCGAAGGCAGCTTCGACAAAGAAACGTTTCAGGGACATACCACAAAAGGCAACATGCTTTTCACGGTCTATCTGAGTTCGGACAATCCGCAGACGCGGCAGTATTTGTATGAGCAGCTCACCGCGCATCACGCAAAGTACACCATTGACAAGCCTGCCATCTCCGATACCATGCTGACACTCGCGGCCGGCATTGTCGGGCCGCTGCTGCTGCTGTTTGTGTTCTACATGTTCTTCCTGCGCCAGGCCCAGAGCGGCGGCAACCAGGCCATGTCGTTCGGGCGCTCCAAAGCCAAGCGTCAGAACGAAAACACGCCCAAAGTCACGTTTGACGATGTCGCCGGCGTGGAGGAAGCCAAGCAGGAGCTGCAGGAAGTCGTTGAGTTCTTAAAGAACGCCAAGAAGTTCCAGGCGCTCGGGGCGAAAATCCCGAAGGGCGTCCTGCTGCTCGGCCCGCCCGGATGCGGCAAGACCATGCTCGCCCGTGCCATTGCCGGCGAGGCTGGCGTGCCGTTCTTCCATATCTCCGGCTCGGACTTCGTTGAGATGTTTGTCGGCGTCGGCGCGTCCCGTGTCCGTGACCTGTTCGACACCGCCAAAGCCAACCGGCCCTCGCTGATCTTTATTGACGAGATTGATGCGGTCGGACGCCAGCGCGGCGCAGGCATGGGCGGCGGCCATGATGAGCGCGAGCAAACCCTAAACCAACTGCTCGTTGAAATGGACGGCTTTGACCAGAACGCCGGCGTCATTATGATCGCCGCGACGAACCGGCCTGACGTTCTCGACCCGGCCCTGCTCCGCCCTGGCCGCTTTGACCGGCAGGTGACGGTGGACCCGCCGGATGTCCGGGGCCGCGAAGCGATCCTAAACGTCCACCTGCGCGGCAAGCCGCTGGCCGAGGAAGTCAGCGCCCAAGCTCTGGCCCGGCGTACTCCTGGCTTCTCCGGGGCGGACCTCGCCAATCTCGTCAACGAAGCGGCCCTGCTTGCCGCCCGTTATGACAAGACAAAGATCGGCGTGGACGATTTCAACGAAAGCGTAGACCGCGTCGTTGCCGGGCCGCAGCGCAAGTCTCGGGTGATGAACGAGACCACCCGCGAGCGTATTGCCTACCATGAAGTCGGTCATGCGATTGTCGGTGAGCTGCTGCCGAACGCGAACCCGGTGCATAAAATCTCGATCCTGCCCCGTGGCCGTGCCCTCGGCTACACGATGCAGTACCCGACCGAGGACAAGTACCTGACCACGCGCCAGGAATTCTTGGACGACGTCAGTGCGCTTCTTGCGGGCCGAGTCGCCGAAGAAACTGTCTTCAATGAAGTCACCACGGGCGCGTCCAACGACTTTGAGCGGGCGACCGCCATTGCCCGCGCCATGGTCTGCGAGTACGGCATGAGTGAAAAGCTTGGCCCGGTCGTGCTGGGCACCCGCCACGGCAGCCCGTTTCTGGGCCGCGACTGGAACGAGGAGCGTAACTACTCGGAAACCATCGCGCTGGAAATTGACAAAGAAGTCCGGTCCATCATTGAAGAGTGCTACGAGCGCTCCCGCGTGATCCTGACCGAGAACCGGGCGAAGATGGACCAGATTGTCCGTGTCCTGCTGGAAAAAGAGATGCTGGAGCGCGAAGACTTTATCGCGCTCATGGAAGGGGCTATCGCCCCCGAGGCTCCGCTGCCGACCGTGCGGCAAATCCCGCCAAGCACGGGCGACACGAGCGACTCCGTGCAGCCAAGCCCGGAAAAGCCGCGCCGCCTGCCGACCCTCCGGCCCGAGCCTGCCTAATGGCCCGAACCGGTTTACTGCGTTCTCTTTCGGGCGGGGAGTAATCCCCGCCCCTTTTTCTTGTGTAAAACTCTATGGATACAAACTACCACTACCGCCTTTCGCGCCTCGTCCGCACCCAAAGCTCCGAGATTTTTCTTATCTGGGAAGAAGACCGCCGCATCGGCCAGCTTGACCTGCACTTTGCCGTGGAAAGCCGCACCATCCATGCCACCCTTGTCTTAGAAGCCGACCTGCCGGTCAGCACCGAAGAAGAGCTGCTGGCCCAGATTGACGACGACATCGTCTCGTCCTACCTGCCGTCGTTCGAGCGCGAAGACTTCCTCGTCACCGTGTTTCGCGGCGAAGAAATCTCCAACTATACCGACTCCTCCGGCGCACTCGACGACATTGACGACGAGCATTTCGATGACGATGACGACGACGAGGAGGAAGACGACGACCGCCCCCGCCGCCTTCGATAGCCTCATTGCCTTCGGCAGCAATAAAAAAATCACCCC